>ERZ1023652.14-NODE-14-length-43949-cov-5.878942_pt1 | contig 43949 bp, 43 predicted proteins | sample MGYA00520879_ERZ1023652 | MGnify/ENA primary metagenome ERZ1023652 (study PRJEB33180, sample SAMEA4044469) | wastewater metagenome | place: Denmark | collected 2016-04-02 | study: EMG produced TPA metagenomics assembly of the PRJEB13832 data set (Local surveillance...
GTGCGTGGGTGCCGGCATCTGTCCGGCCTGAGCCGATGATTTCAATCTCCGCCCCCGTCATTGCCGACAGGATGTTCTCTATTTTGCCTTGAATGGTTTTGTCCGAATCCCCGAGCCTTTGCCAGCCCGAGTATCTGCCGCCATCATATTCGATCGTCATTTTTATGTTTCTCATTTTATCTCCCTTAAATATCGGATTCTGGGCATCGTTGCATGCCGTATACTCCTGTATTATACAGAATGTCATTCCGGTTTGGGGTATTTTCGCAGAATTCAGTCGTCAAAACTTTTTTCGTCTCACAATGATCACAAAGGATACGCTAAAGAATAGCAGTGAGGAAATGAGAAGGCAGATTACACCGTTCTGAAAGTTCAAGGAAGGATTGATTATCGGACTATTGTAATCGCTGAAGATCAGCACTTTATAGGGATCTGCATACGAGAACGGGAGCAGGTGAACAACATTTATTAAAGGATCACTCTGCAGCAAAGGAGACTCAACCAGTAGAATGGACGACAATAGGATACCTGCATTCATGAGCAGACTCCCTGTGAATAGTGAGATAAAGAAGCTGAGGGACGACAGGAAAAGGATAAACAACAAGAATAACAGCAAGGATCTGCTGTTGAATGCAGTTACTGACATGAAAGAAACGTCGACGCCATTTTGGGAATAAGCAATGGGGTAGCGGAAATCTCCTATCCCGTTCTGAAAAGCACTGATCGAAAAGGCGATAATCAGTGGAATTACCAACGATAACGTGACGAATGCAGTGGCTGTTGAAACTTTGGCGAGGAAACTACTCCCTAATCTGCTGGGGACAAGATTAAAGAAATTGATGTGATTTTTTCTTTTCTCAAAGGAATAGATATTTGCGAATAAAAGCGCGCAAATTGAGAAAATCAAAGAACTGGAAACAGTGCCGCTAAAAATACGTGCGACGTAATTTAATGCGGGAGCAGAAGCTTGAAAGCTGTCATCTACTTTGGTTATATCGTTTTTCACTAAATTTTCAAGAACCAGGACTGCCTTCTGCTGTTCAATGATAGAGAGTCCGTTTAGGATTCCCGACTCCATGTTTTGAAGCAGCTTTTTTTCGTACGCGTATTCGGCCTTGATTCTTTCTTCATCGGTTCCTGAAATGAGAGCGTCAATATAAGCGCTCAACAGTTCATTGCGCTCAATGGTATCAGGCAGGATATGCGCTGCAGCAGGCTCTAATTCCATTTGTTTTTGTGCTTGTTCACCGTATTCTAAATTAGCCCGCAAGTATTGCAACTCATTCTCATATCGGTTTTCTTGAGCTGTGGTAAACAAAAAAAGCGGGATGGTGAAAATGAAGGTCAATAAGATGAAGCCGAAATAATTTGCTTTCTCGGCAAAGAGTTTTTTGCATTCGAAAAATATTGTTTTCATGGCAGAATCACATCCTCGGAAAGATACAGTTCATCATAGCTTTGTTTTATGTCTCGGGTGTTCTCAACTATAATAACCTTTTGCGCATGCAGGAACAGGACTTCATCACAAATTGTATGGACATTTGTCAGATCATGTGAGGAAAAAATAATGGTTTTGCCGTTTTCCTTTAGGGAGCGCAGCAAATTGTTTACTATTCTTAGACTAGTCGGATCAAGTCCGTTCATTGGTTCATCCAGCAAAAGAATCGGTGCATCACTAATCGCATACATGCCTATGAGAACATGCTGTTTCATACCCAGTGAAAGCTTCCGTATCGGGATGTTTTTATAGCTATCCATTTTTAACATACGAATGATAGCATTGGGATCTACAGAAGAATGCCAAGCGCATTTCGTAAAGTTAAAATGATCTTGAGCGGTCAGATTTGCATATAACTGGTCACTGTTTTCCAAAAAAAAAATTTGTTTGAGATATTCTTCGCGTTCGCTGTAAAAATCCAGTCCATTGATTTTCACGTATCCATCAGCAGGTTTCTTTATTCCTGCCAGCGTTCGTAGCAACGTTGTTTTCCCCGTTCCATTGGGTGCAACGAGACCGATTATTTTATTTTCAGAGAATTGATCATTCATTTCTTTCACAATTATTTTTTTCCCGAAGCTAATTTTTAAATTCATGAAATCTATCATTATGAGCCACCTTTATTCTGAAAATGTTTTTTGCGCGTTTTAGAAATAATTTCCCCGATAGACACAGCTAATATTATCCAAACTCTAATGTCGTCCATTTCCAAACCCGAGGCAGATTCACCACCTAAATACGTCAGCGTGAGGATTACTGAGATAAAATACATTAAGGATAGTATCTGTCCTTTGGTAGTGACTTTATCGTCGGAATGATGTGAACGTTTGGAGAATATAGAGATAATGAATAAACCTGAGAAAATCCATATATTCAGCTGCAGAGGAATTAAATTAGACAGGAACGAATCAGGAAAGAAATCGTACACTAGCAACAGAGTCAAAAAAATGTGAACAATAAAATCAGAGTATTTCGAAAAGTTCAAGATGAATTACCTCCAGCTGGATAATTATTCCATGAAATGTCTTCTTAATTTTTCTGTGTACATATTTAGTGTAAACTAGTTATACTGTTAATAGCAAAAATGTTAATAATACGGAACAAAAAGGTGGGGTGTTGATGCAAATCGGAGAAGTACTAGGTGACATTCGGAAGAACAAGAATCTGAAATCGAAAGAAGTTTACAAAGGTATACTGAGCAGGCCTGCCATATCGCGATTTGAAAAAGGTCACAGCGATACGACTGCCGAGAAATTTCTTCAGATCCTTGAGAATTTAAATCTGTCTTTGGAGGAATTCCATTTCCTGTATGATGGAAACAAAGCGAATACGGATGCTATGATGATCAGCGCTTATTCTGAAGCCTACTACGCAAAGGATATACCAAGGTTGGCGGCTTTAGAGGAAGCGTCCCGAAATCATTTTGATGAAACTTCCCAAATCAAATATTTGCACCATGCGAGCATTATCCATCTGCTGAGGTGTAACCTCAGCGAGCTGCCATTCCCGCATAAAGAGTTGGCGGTCATAAAAGACTACCTTTTCGATTGCGAGACATGGCATTATTATGAATTGGTCTTGTTCACCAATGCCTTGGATTTCTTTCCGGAGGACGCAGTGGATGCTGTGTACGCTAGAGCCAAGGAGAAGATGACAGAGTTCAATCAGATGAAACGGTATAAAAACGAACTGTTCTCCCTCATTTCAAATATACTGGTGTTGCAGCTGGAGAAAAATAATCTGGAGAAGAGCTTGTTCTACTATGATGATTTAGAAAAGACCGTTTCCGTATCGGACAACAGGATGTACGAACATGTCATGTTGCTGTTCTTCAAGGAATTGATTGGTATCATGCAGCAGCAGGAAGATGCCCAAAAGCTGACGGACATCATCCGGACATTCAAGCTTCTGGATATGGAGCGCGTGGCTAACCAGTGTGAGGGCTTGCTGGAAACTGTAAGAAATAATAATGCGTGATCTGCATGTGCCCCTCAATCGGAGCATATACAAATCACGCATTATTCCATTCATTCATAACGTCCAAGCAACCATAGGCAATTTGTGCACTTCAGCTAAATCTATCCGATTTTTCTTATGAACTAAATGCCAAAATGTTGGATACTTATCCAGATTCATCTATTAGTATCTTGTGTATCCACACGAAATGTGCGAAGATACACTCGTTATGTCATAATGGAAGAGAAGTCAGAAACGAAAGGACGTTTTGAATGAAAATCGTGATTGCCGGTGGCGGGAAGGTTGGTTCCGTGCTCTGTGCAGAATTGGCTACACAAGAAAATGATATTATTTTGATCGAAAAAATGGAAATGCGTTTGGATAAGCTGATCAGCACGTATGATATCTCAGGCATAGTCGGAAATGGTGCCAGCTATGATATCCAACAGGAAGCAGGTGTCGCTGACTGCGACATTTTTATTGCAGTGACAGCACAAGATGAAGTGAATATCATGGCCAGCATCCTGGCGAAAAAACTCGGGGCAAAATATACGATTGCACGCGTACGCAACCCGGAATATTCTGGGCATTTTGACTATGTCCGTGAAAGCTTGGGCATCAATCTGATGATCAATCCCGAATTGGAGTCGGCGCGGAGCATTGCGCGTATCATCAAGTTCCCAACAGTTCTGAGCATCCAATCTTTTGCGGATAACCGCGTTGAGTTGATCGAAATCGAAATTGGGTCGACTGTTTCCCTTGCAGACTTATCGCTAGCCGATTTCAGGAAAAAATTCGGTGACGTACTGGTCTGTGCTATCCGCCGGAAGAATGAAACACTGATTCCCTCTGGTCAGGACAGGCTACTTGTTGGGGACCATGCCTATATCATAGGAAACAGGGCAACAATCCGTAAATTTTATAGAACGGTCTGTCCCCAAAAAACAAAAATAAACTCCGCTCTCGTGATCGGTGGAGGAAGGCTGACCTATTACTTGCTTGATTTCCTGAAAGAATACCGGATGGATATCAAAGTCATCGAACAGAGCCGGCAGACCGCTGAGGAGCTGAGCGCAGCCTATCCAAATGTTGAAGTAATACTGGGTGACGGGACGGACCAAGATGTTCTTCAACAAGAAGGTATCGAAACGTACAACGCCTTCATTTCTTTGATTGGGGTAGATGAAGAAAATATTATCGCTTCATTATATGCTATCCAACAAAATGTGGAAAAAGTGATCACCAAAGTGAATCGGGAATTATTGCTGAAAATATTTGATTCACTAGGAATGGAAACGATCATTACGCCAAAACGTGTGATTGCCAATACGATTTTACGCTTTGTTCGTAGTCTGGGAAATTCCTCGGTGTCCGATGTCGAAGCTTTGTATCGTCTGGCGGACAATGAAGCGGAAGCGATCCAGTTCAAAGTGAAAGAAACGAGCCGGATCATCCATATCCCGTTAGTAAGATTGAATACAAAACCCAATCTGCTGATCGCATATATTATCCGCAATAAAAAACTGATCATCCCCTCCGGACAAGATGTCATTAAGCCGAATGATCGCGTTATCGTTGTCACGAAAGAAAAAAATTATGATGATATCGACGACATCGTTTATTAGGAAGGGGAATGCGGAATGAATGTATCGATCGTTCGTTATGTTGTGGCACGTCTGTTGCAGATTGAAGCCGCATTGATGATTTTCCCTCTTGCGGTGAGCTTGCTTTATCGGGAATCTTGGAACTATCTTTTCAGTTTTTTGTCCGTGATGATTTTTTTGGCGGTACTCGGGCAACTATTAAGCTTGAAAAAGCCTGAGAATAAACGGATGACTGCCCGGGAAGGCTTCGTCATCGTCGCGATTTCCTGGATTTTGTTCTCCTTTTTCGGCAGTCTGCCTTTTGTCATTAATTCGGATATCCCTTCTTTTGTGGATGCATTTTTCGAGACGAGCAGCGGATTCACAACAACAGGTGCGAGTATTTTGGATGATGTGGAATCCTTATCCCATTCCAGCTTATTCTGGCGAAGTTTTACCCACTTGGTCGGAGGAATGGGGATTTTGGTTTTTGCCTTGGCGGTCTTGCCGCAAATCGATTCCCAATCCGTTAATATCATGAAAGCCGAAACACCCGGTCCTACTTTCGGCAAACTTGTGTCGAAATTGTCTTCTTCGGCTCGGATTTTGTATCTGATTTACCTTTCCATGACAGCCATCGTCACTATCCTGCTCTGGATTGGCGGGATGGATCTGTTTGATTCTCTGCTTCATGCTTTTGGTGTAGCTGGTACGGGAGGTTTCGGCATCAAAAATGGCAGTATCACGCCTTATGAGAATGCCTACGTTGAGTGGGTAATCGGTATAGGTATGCTTGCCTTCGGGATAAACTTCAATATGATTTATTTATTGCTGATAGGAAATATCAAGCAAGTATTCAAGAGTGAAGAGTTGAAGTGGTATTTCTTGATTGTGCTGGGTGCTGTGGGGCTGATTTGTATCAATCTGATAGGGTACTATGATTCAATTTCGAAATTGATCAGGGATGTTTTTTTCACGGTATCTTCTGTCATTACGACAACCGGATTTACGACAGCAGACTTTGGTTCCTGGCCGTTATTTTCCCAGATGGTGATTTTGTTGCTGATGTTTTTTGGGGCATGTGCGGGTTCTACGGCTGGAGGATTGAAGATTTCGCGTGTCGTTGTCTATGTTAAGATTCTGGTTGCGGAAATCAAACGTGTCGCGCAGCCGAATCGGATCGTGGTTGTTCAATATGATCAAAAGCCTTTGGGGACAAATACGAAGCACGGTGTAGCTAATTATCTGATCATCTACTCGGTAGTCTTTGCAGCAGTGTTCATGCTCATCAGTCTGGATGCGCCGGACTTTTTGTCGGCTTTCAGTGCAGTAGCGGCAACGTTCAATAATATCGGTCCTGCTTTGGGAGCAGTCGGACCGGCATACAGCTACAGCAAATTGCATGATTACTCAAAGATTTTGTTGTCTTTCACGATGCTTGCGGGGCGTTTGGAAATTTTTCCCATTTTGATCCTTTTTGCACCGCGTACATGGAAAAAATAGAAATAAGAGGCGTGGATAGCGCGGCCAACCGTGCTTGATCATGAAAAATTCAAAAAACTGATGCTGACATAAAGTCGACATCAGTTTTTTGCTGTAAGGTGTCCCGGTAAGTGCTCAGATAGAGCGGGAACTTCTTGGCGATAATGAAGCTTGGTAAGCTTGATCCACTTTCGCCAACATCTGATAGACCGCTTCATAACTTTCGCACACATCATCCGGAACTGTGTAGTTATTCGAAACCGCGCGCAATTTTATGAATTCCTCGTTCAGGTCTGGTTTTTTTGTGTCGGCTGTTAGGGTCTTTTCGAGGATCGCGTTGAATAGCTGGTGAACATCATGGAATTCCGGGTGATTTTTTCCATGTACACGGGCTACAATCGGCACGTATTGTTCCAATGTTGGAAAGAGAGCTTCCTTCACTTCTGTAAATGTGGGTTGATTGGACATCTGAGATCCTTCTTTCTGAGTTCTGATGCTTTCATTATAATGCTGATCCGCCAAAAGATACTTGATCTGTGTCAAGAAAAAGAAAATCGATACGACGCTCTTTCGAAATTGGCTGGAATATCCTGGATAGCCAATTGATACCGCCTTCATATCATTTGGCGGTATAATGAAGTCAAAGGGTGAAGAAGTGGACTACAAGACGTTTGTTGCCATGATTGAGGAAGGGAGTGTGGAATCGGTGCTGGTGGAGGATAGCCGCATCGAATTCACGGCACTGAATGATGAAGGCGAGGAAGCTGTCTTCATAACTGGTCGAATGGAAGATCCGGCGCTAACTGAGAGACTACTGGCCACGAATGCGAAGTTTACCCAGGAAATTATCCCGGAAGAATCCCCACTGTTGAATTTCTTCCTGATTTGGATTCTGCCCATGGTGTTGTTGTATGCGTTCTGGAACTTTATGATGCGCAGGCTGCAGGGAAGAGTCGGAGGGCTCGGCGGCAGCGAAATGAAATTCGGCAAAAGCAATGTCATGGTTTATGCTGCATCTGAAACAGGAAAAACATTTGCGGACGTAGCAGGCCAGGACGAAGCGAAAGAAGCACTTTGGGAAGTGATCGATTTTCTGCACAATCCCCAAAAATACCGGGAAATCGGGGCGAAGATGCCGAAAGGGATTCTGCTTGTCGGACCTCCGGGAACCGGCAAAACGCTGCTTGCGAAAGCTGTCGCGGGAGAAGCCAAAGTTCCGTTCTTTTCGATATCGGGGTCAGAATTTATGGAGATGTTTGTCGGTGTCGGAGCAGCCAGGGTGCGAGATCTGTTCAATCAAGCCCAGGCAAAAGCCCCCTGCATCGTCTTCATTGATGAAATCGATACGATCGGCAAGAGCCGTAACCTGTCTGGAATCACCGGAAATGATGAGCGGGACCAAACGCTCAACCAATTGTTGAATGAAATGGACGGTTTTTCCTCGGAAAAAGGCGTGGTGATCCTGGCGGCAACGAACAAACCTGAAGTTCTTGACAAAGCGCTGTTGAGGCCAGGGCGTTTTGACAGGCGCATTCCACTCGAACTGCCGGATATTGCCGGCAGAGAGGCGATTCTGAGGGTGCATGCAAAAACAGTCAAAATGACGGAGGATGTTGATTTGAAAGGAATCGCAAAGTATACACCCGGCAGCTCCGGAGCTGACCTTGCCAATCTGATAAATGAAGGCGCTCTCCATGCCGTAAAGGAAGGACGCAGCGAGATCACTCAATCCGATTTGGAGTATGCTTTGGAAATCATTCTGGCCGGCTACCAACGGAAAAATGCGATCCTCTCGAAAGAAGATAAATTGGCGATTGCCTACCATGAAATCGGCCATGCGATTGTTGCAGCAAAACAGACAGATTCCGCACCAGTCAATAAAATCAGCATCATCCCAAGGACATCCGGTGTGCTCGGATACACGATGCAGTCGGAAGAGACAGACCAAATACTGATGAGCCGGGAAAAATTCCTGAATAAAATCGTCACCTACATGGGCGGACGCTCTGCCGAGGAGGTCATCCTGAATACGGTCACCTCCGGGGCGGAAAATGACATAGAGGCCGCAACAGCGATTGCGAGAGCGATGGTCACACGATACGGGATGAGTGAAAAATTCGACATGATGGCTTTGGAAACGATCAATAATCCTTATCTGGGAACGGATGTAACCTCACTCGTATCGAATGAAACCTCTGCGAAAATCGATGATGAGGTTCTGCGCATCATCACATTCGCCCACGAAAAAGCCAAAGAAATCATCCGGGAGAACGTACCGAAAATGCATGAGCTTGCAAACTACCTGCTCGAAAAAGAAACCATGACCGGAGAAAAATTCATGGAAATGCTAGAGGAAAAAGATGATGGAGGCTAATGAATCGAGTTTTTACATTTTTTTGCGATTTGTGGCATAATAAACATCATAAGTATGGAAAATAGATTCAGGAAGTTTCAGAAAGGGGTCAGTATGAAAAATACGAAAATATTTGGAATGTCGTTTGCCAGCGTTTATCCGTTGTATATCAAGAAAGCCGAGAAAAAGGGCCGCACGAAAGAAGAAGTCGATGAAATCATTTTCTGGCTGACCGGATATGATGAGGCAGCGCTGCAGCAACAACTGGATAATAAAGTTGATTTCGAGACATTTTTTGCACAGGCGCCGCAGCTGAATCCCAACGTTTCGCTTATCACAGGAGTCATCTGCGGTTACCGCGTTGAAGAGATCGAAGACAAACTTATGCAAAAGATCCGTTATCTGGATAAGTTGATCGACGAATTGGCAAAAGGCAAGGCCATGGAGAAAATACTAAGAAAATAGGCTATACGTGCAAGCAAACCATAAAATAAACAGGCTAATGGAGGAAACAGGATGGAATTCAAAAATGTTACAGTGATCAAGGAAGCAAATGTGTATTTTGATGGGAAAGTTACCAGCAGAACGGTTTTGTTCGAAAGCGGAGAGAAAAAGACACTTGGCTTCATGTTGGCAGGCGAGTACGAATTCAACACTGATGCAGAGGAAATAATGGAAGTCCTGGGTGGCGATATGTCGGTTATGTTGCCGGGTGAAGCGGAATACACGCTTTACAGCAAAGGCCAAAGCTATGTTGTTCCGGCAAACTCATCCTTCAAGATGATTGTCGAGAAATATGTGGACTATTGCTGTTCATACAAAAATGACTAAATCTGAAACACCACGTATACAGTAACCGTCTGGCAATACAGCCAAACCAACTGATTTTAAAAAAATAAAAGAATACATGATGAAAATCCGCAATCATTTGTTTGATTGCGGATTTTAAAATATATACTCGATTATCTGATCGACGTTAGCTATGTCCTGAACAGGCAATCTGTCAGCGAATTCAATTTTTCTGGCATGAAAATTCAAAGATTTGAGTTGGGAGATGACGATTTGACCTGTGACAACCATTTCTTCCGGTAACGTATACCGAGTAGGGAGGTTTTTTATTGTCGAAGTGATGGGGCAAATAACCGCAAACAAGGTGGAACGATTAAATTCGTATCTTGAGACAACCAGTCCCGGCCGACGTTTCTTGATTTCATTTCCTGAAGATGGGTCAAAATTTACCCAGACGATATCGCCTTTCTTGGGGATGTACCTATCGGAAGCGTTCATCAGAATAGTTCTCTCCCTTCAGGAGATAAATTATTCCACTCATCTTTTTCGTAAAAAGCTCCAGCTTCGGACAAAACAAAGGGATCATCAATTTTTGGAACCAATGTGATTGTCCCATCTGGTGAATAGATTACGACATATTCTTTATTGGGTTCTAATTTTTCGCCATTGTGAAGCGGCAGGGTGACAACTACGGAACTTCCTTGCAGTCTGGACTTTGTAATTAGCATGTTTCTCACCTCTTATGAATAATTATACTCGACAACACTCAGTCACGCAAAGTGCACTATCGGCACATGCTAAAAAAGTAAATTTAGGAATATAATCGATTTATGGAGTCGATGACCCTAGGGAAGTCAGCCGACAGAACAATGGAATTCAGGAGGGATACGGTGATGGATATGACGAATTATGCCATCATGACCATCATCGAACTCGAGAATAAAACATAATGTTGCGTACAATAGTATCCAGTGCCTCAAAAAAGATAGACGATACCAGAGCATCCAAGCTCTGGTATCGTCTATCTTTTTAAATCGTGATGCTGTTGATGAAGCGGGCGATCCTTGGATCGGTTGTGCTTGCGAAGAAGTCCTTGGTCGGGCCGTCGAAGCCGACTTTGCCGTCCTCCAGGAAGAGCATGCGGTCCGCTGCTTCCCGTGCGAAGTCAAGGTTGTGCGTCACGATGATCATGGATAGCTTTTCGGAAGCGAGCTCCTTCAAGACGCGCAGCACTTCCGCTTCCAACTCGGGATCAAGGGCGGAAGTGGGTTCATCGAACAGGACGAAATCCGGTTCCATAGCCAAGGCGCGCGCGATGGCGACGCGTTGTTGTTGACCGCCCGACAGTTGGTCCGGGTAATGGTCCAGTTTGTCGGCCAAGCCGACTTTGGTCAGCAGGTTTTTGGCTCTGGCCGTCGCTTCTGTTTTCGAAAGTTTCAGAACCGTAATCGGGCCTTCGATGACATTTTCCAATACCGACAGATGCGGGAAGAGGTTGAAACTCTGGAACACCATCGCCGTTTCTTTGCGGATTGCCATCATCGTTTCTTTCGATATTTTGGAGCTGAAATCGACTTCGAGAGTGCCGTTCTTCAGGATGCCGCTTTCTGGCACTTCCAACAGGTTCAAGGTGCGGAGCAAGGTGGACTTGCCTGAACCGGATGGCCCGACGATGACGGTCGTTTCGCCAGTTTTGAAAGTTAATGAGATATCCTTGAGGGCATGAAAGTCACCGTAGGATTTTTGGATATGTTTGATTTCGATCATGTCGTCACGCCTTTTTCAGATATTTGGAAGTTCTGATTTCCAATTTGCCCTGGATCCAAGTCAACACGGTACTGATAAGGAGGTAGATCACAGCTACTTCCATATACAGAATCAGCGGTTCATAGGTAACGGAAGCGAACTGCTGCCCGACCATCGTCATTTCAATGATCGTGATGCTGGATGCCAGCGAAGTCGATTTCACCAGAGAAATGAAGTCGTTCATGACAGCCGGCAAGGCAATCCGGACGGTCTGCGGGAAGATGATCCTTTTCAGGACCTGTCCGTGCGTCATTCCCAAGGAGTCAGCCGCTTCCCACTGGCCTCTCGGGATGGACAGGATTGCGCCACGGATGGATTCGGCCGAATAGGCACCGCTGTTCAGCGCGAAAGTCAGGATGGCAGCCGTCCACGCATCCAAGGTGATGTTCAGCTTCGGCAAACCGAAGAAGACGATGAACAATTGGATCAAAAGCGGTGTGCCGCGGAATACCCAAACGTAGAACCAAGCCAGCCCTTTCAACAACCTGCTTTTCGAAATCCGCATGACTGCAGTAAGGACTGCCAGTACAAGGGACAAAGCAAAGGAAATCAGCGCCAAGGGGATGGTGACGGTAAACCCTGCTTCCAGAATTGGCCATAGGGCGTTTTCGATTATGGATAATGTATGCTGCAAAATTTACTCACCGTTCCTTTTTATATTAAAAATTAAAAAACTATTCAATGTCCAAAAGCGCATCACCGCAAGTGGTTCACGAGATACCAAATTGTAACACGCATCCAACGATGATGGCTAGCTTCAAGGATTAACCATCCATAAATCAGATAAATCGTACCGATTGAGCTCTAATCTGCGCAATCGGTACGATTTCGTATATGTGAGACGGAACGAGCCCGTTCAGCTTTTCTTAGTTGTTCGCGCCGACGCTGATGTCTTCGCCTAGGTATTTTTCGAAGATTGCTTTAAAAGTGCCGTCTTCTGTGCGGGCTGCGATGATTTCATTCAGTTTAGTCTGGAAATCTGTGTTTTCCTTTTGCAGGATGATGCCGACTTTATCGTTTGTAGGCAGTTTTTCATCAATCAGACGCAAAGTGGAGTCTGGATATTCTTCAAAGTAAGTCAAGAAAGTGATGTAATCATTGATCGTTCCGTCAGCTCTTCCTGAAGTGATCAATTCAACTGCTTGATTGAAGCCGTCGACAGGGACGATTTCAGCACCAAGGTCGCGGGCGTTCTGTGCGTAATTGCTTGTAGTGGATTGGGCTGATTTTTTGCCGCTGTAGTCTTCCAAAGTTTGGATGTCAGAGTCTGCGCTGACAGCCAGTTGGCCATAAGACTCGAAATAAGCATCGGTGAAGTCATAAACCGCTTGTCGTTCTTCGGTCACGCCGACGTTGTTGATGACGATATCGTATTTATTGACGTCCAATCCGGCAATCAGGGAATCCCATTTCGTTTCGACAAAGACAGGTTCCACACCTAAATCTTCCGCAATGACTTCTGCGATTTCCACTTCGAAACCGACTAAGTCTCCGGTTTCTGTATCATGATAGCTGAACGGAGGGTAAGTGCCTTCCACACCGATGCGCAATTGTTTGTTTTCTTCGATCGTCTTCAAGACATTTGCTGTTGCGGCAGTGCTGGATGCTGTAGAGGCACTGTCCGAACTTGAGTCGGTTGTTGTTGCGCCGCAAGCCGCCAAAGCCAAGCCGGCTGTACCCACGAATAAGATTTTTGATAATAGTTTCTTCATTATATTCACTCCTGTTGTTTTTTTTGAATAGTTGCCGGTCATTCGACCGAAAAAACGCCCCACATGGTTATTGCTGGTGATGGTGGACCGTAAACCGACATTCCTTACTTTTTGTCGCTCGAAGGCATGAGGAAATCTTATCACCAGCGTATGTAAGAAGCAAATAGTTAAAAACGAACAGTATTGATAGGTAAAACCGATCACCTAAGTATTATGCATCATGAAAATCATGCCGCGATTAAGATGCTTATCGGCCCCCACGAGAATCGTGTATAATATAAGAAAAAACAAGAGATTCGCTGATCAAGAGAGCGAAATGGAACCAGGGGGAATTTGTATGGGAGATGGATTGAAAAGGTTGATCCAAGCGGCGCAACAACTGGAGGAAGCGGATCTTATCATTCAAAATGGAACCGTAGTGGATGTGTTTTCGCTTGAGACCTTTGAGGCTGACGTCGCGATCCGGGACGGTCGTATCGTCGGCATCGGTACCTACCCGAACGGAAAGCAAGTGGTGGATGCTACAGGCAAGTTCATTCTGCCGGGTTTTATCGATGGGCATATTCATATTGAATCGACGATGGTGACACCGTCGCAATTTTCACGGGCGCTCATCAAACACGGTATTACGACCGTTGTGACCGATCCTCATGAAATTGCGAACGTCGCAGGGACAATCGGAATCGACTTTATGCTCGAGGACGCCGCCAATGCCGACATGGATATTCTGATGAAGCTGCCTTCGTGTGTGCCGGCAACGCCCTTCGAGCAGAACGGCGCGACGCTGACTGCGGATGATCTCCGCCCTTATTTGACCCATCCGACCGTCATTGGCCTGGCGGAAGTGATGGATTATCCAGCTGTCTTGGATGCAGACCCGGACATGCTGGAAAAAATCCGCATGACGACAGAAGCTGGGATGATGGTCGATGGACATGCGGCCGGTTTGACTGATACTGCGCTGAATGTGTACAGCACAGCCGGAATCCGCAATGACCACGAGGCGGTGACGGCGGAAGAAGCAATGGCACGCGTACGCCGTGGCATACACGTATTGGTGCGCGAAGGTTCAGCCGCGAAAGATTTGCTGGCGTTGTTGCCGGCCATCAACGAAAGGAACAGCCGTCGTTTTTCATTCTGTACGGATGATAAGCATCTAGACGAGTTAGCCGAAGAGGGAACCATCAATTATGCCGCCCAGCTTGCGATCCAACAAGGCTTAGATCCGCTGATCGCGATCCAGATGGCTACGCTCAACAATGCGGTGTGTCACGGTATCCAGGACAAAGGCGCCATCGCACCAGGTTATGTTGCGGACATCTTGATTACGGACAGTTTAGAGAGGCTGAGCCCGGAAACGATCATCAAAGACGGGCGCGTGCTGAATTTGGATGAGCTGAGAAATGTCCATGCTGTTGTCCCGCAAGCTGTACGATCATCGCTTCATTTAAAGAAAGTAACAAAAGTCGACTTGCAGATTCCACTCTTGGAAGGCCAAAAAGCTTGGGTTATCGGCATTGTGCCGGGAAGCATCATTACACAGAAAAACGCAAGGGATGTGCAGACGGAAGACGGATTTTTTGTTGCGGATCCGCAAAATGATCAACTGAAGATAGTTGTGTGCGAGCGCCATCACCAAACCGGCAGCATCGGTGCTGGCATCGTCAGTGGTTTAGGTCTGAAACGGGGCGCAATCGCTTCGACAGTAGCCCATGATTCGCATAATCTGGTCGTGGCCGGAACCAACGATGAAGACATGCTGCTGGCGATCGAGGAAGCGGAACGGATGCAAGGCGGACTCGTCATCGTGGATGGCGGCAAAGTATTGGCTTCAGTCCCGCTGCGGGTCGGAGGTATTATGTCGGAAAAACCGTATGAAGAAGTGATCAAGGAATTGCATCAGTTGCACGGGCAGTTGGCTACGCTGGCGGAGGAAGGACAGAACATTTTCATGATTCTTTCGTTTCTGTGTCTCCCGGTCATTCCGCGGCTGAAATTGACGGATAAAGGATTGTTTGATGTGGATTCCTTCCAGCATATCGAAGTGGGGATTCCGATGTAAGGTCACTTACTTCAGTGCGGTCCGGAAAGGCGGTGGTCCTTTATGGCGATTTCATTTGGTGCATTCATTCAGTTGCTGCTGACGAGCCCGGCTATTGCGGTGACGGTGATCTTGACGTTGGGCGTGGTTTTGGTGAACGGGTGGACGGATGCGCCGAACGCCATCGCCACCTGCGTTTCGACACGAAGTATGACCCCGCGCAATGCCATCTTGATGGCGGCAGTGTTCAATTTTTTTGGTGTCTTTGCGATGACCGCAGTCAATGCGAAAGTTGCCCAGACGATGGCGAAGATGGTTGATTTTGGCGGAAATACGGAAGATGCGGTCGTGGCGCTGTGTGCGGCGCTCTTTGCGATTGTGGTATGGGCCACTGCCGCTTGGTATTTTGGCATTCCGACAAGTGAAAGCCATGCCTTGATTGCTGGGGTGTCTGGGGCTGCGATTGCGTTGCAAGGCGGTATCGATGGAATCAATGGTGCGGAATGGATTAAGGTTCTGTATGGATTGCTGCTTTCCACCGTTCTTGGGTTGTCTCTGGGCTTTCTGGTCGTGAAGCTTGTCGGCGCGCTGTTCAAAGACAGCGAGCGGCAAAGCACGACCATATTCTTCCGCAACAGCCAAATCGCCGGTGCGGCAGCGATGGCCTTCATGCATGGGGCCCAGGACGGCCAGAAATTCATCGGGATTTTTCTGTTGGGCATCGCTTTGGCGCAAGGGAATGCCGCGACCGATTTCATTATCCCGGTCTGGTTGATGCTGCTGTGTTCCACGGTTATGGCCTTGGGAACAGCAATTGGTGGCGGGAAAATCATCAAGACGGTAGGGATCAATATGGTGAAGCTGGAGACCTATCAAGGATTCAGCGCTGATTTTGCCGGGGCCTTGAGCCTCTTGACGGCTTCCCTGTTTGGGCTGCCGGTGAGCACGACCCACACGAAGACGACTGCCATCATGGGAGTAGGCGCAGGCAGGCATCTGTCGAGCGTAAACTGGCTGACGGTCAAGGAAATGGTTTATACGTGGGTGTTGACCTTTCCAGGTTGCGGCCTTGTCGGTTATCTGATGGCAAAGCTGTTCATTCAGATATTCTAGGGGGAGCCGATTATGTTCAAAAAGAAGACGGAAAAGTTGGATTATTTCGATGAGTTCATCAAGCTTGCTGAATGGGGCGTCCAATCGGCGGAATTCCTGAAACAGGTGCTTGCGGAATATCCGGTCGCTGACCTTAGTCAAAAGTTGGACGAGATGCATGAGATCGAACACAATGCCGACCTCGCGAAATACAGACTGATGCGCTATATGTACAACGATCTATTGCCGCCTTTCGACAGGCAGGATGTGATTGCGCTGGTCACCAGTCTGGACCATGCCATTGACATGATTGAGGATGTCATGATCCATATTGAGATTTATCAACCGCAGCACATCACCCCGGAAATCAATCAATTCCTGGATCTGGTCGAAAAATCCGCAGAAGAATTGCTAACGGCGGTGCGGCTACTGAAAACCTACAAAAAGTCACAAAAAGAGATCCACGTAGTCATCGACCGGATCAACGCCTGTGAGAAGGAAGGCGATCTGCTCTACATCCACTCCATGCGCGACCTCTATCAGAGCAATGCGGATGCCGTCAGCATCGTTATTCTGGGCAAAATCTATAAATCGTTGGAAGATTGCTGTGACGCCTTCAAGGACGTGACCAAATTCGTGGAAGAGATTGCGTTGAAGTACGCTTGATCTGTGGTGGTTGTCCGATAATGTGGAAGAATCGGACAAGCGGAGTAAGTTTGATTTGCTGGTTGTCCGATAAAGCGGAGAAATCGGACAAGCGGAGTGAGATTGTCTTGCTGGTTGTCCGATAAAGTGGGAGAATCGGACAAGTAGAGTGAGTTAGTCTTGCTGGTTGTCCGATAATGTAGAAGAATCGGACAATCAAAGCGAGTCAGTAGCAGGAATGTCCGCCATAACTGTTTTAAAGGGTTATTTCTGAGCGTGAAATCAAGTCCCATACAAAAATTAATAGGGCGGCATCAAAACCAGAATAGTCCTTTCTGGTTTTGATGCCGCCTTATTTAGCTATATGGTCAAAAAGATGCCATCAACTATAATCTGTTGTCCATATACCGAAATTATTGGTCTAAGGATGGATCCAGTTCTCCAGTGGAATAACGGATATGTCCGTCCCAGTTTCTCGCATGCATACTGATGCCGTTCATGTGATGGTCGTCTTCTGTGTGGTGACGGAGATGATTGGCGTGGCTGCGTACATACTGACCGTGATTTTCATATGTCACCGTATCCATCATCGCTGCATCTACGGGAGTTGCGACAGCAAAGGTTGTCAAGGCAGTAAAAGAAATCAGGCCAATCATCAAATATTTTTTCTTCATGAATAAGTTCTTCCTTCCTATGTATACTGACTATAGTTTATGCGGCTGTTTCAGTCTTGTTGATCGGACAAAAGAAATGATTAGCAACGCGGGATCGCTTGATCCTTCTTCAGTATACTAAGGAAGTGTGTAGAACAGATGTAGTTAAAAAATCAAATATATGGATTCGCGATTAGTTGAATTTTGCGCAAGGGTATGACATAATATATTTGAAAATTAAATAACTTCTTTATCAAGAGAGATCGAGGGACTGGCCCGATGACATCTCAGCAACCGACCAATGCGCGAGCGCAAGGGCACGGTGCTAAATCCTGCAGAGCAATCTGAGAGATAAGAAGAGCAAAGCGACATTCCCGACTCTTCTTGTTAAAAGAAGGGTTTTTTGTTTTCAAAAAACAATTTGGAGGGAAACACGATGACAATGACAAAGGAACAATTCGAGCGCTGCGAAAGAATGGAAGCGGCAGGCGGCCCAAAAAGCCAATCCGAGGCCATGCTCTATCATCAGTACAAGCAGCAAAAGGCTGCTGTTGCAGAAGCGCTTAAAATGGGTAAGGAGAACTATCAAGCGAAACTGCTGGCCAGAGTAGCGGAAGTGCATCGGCTTGAGGAAGAAATCGCCAATTTGCAGCAGCACCTTTACCTGGAGAAGGTACAAGTGGATAAGATGATGGAACTGGTGGCCCAGTTTTAAAGCAGTAAATGGGAGGAGAATGGACATGGAACTGAAGATGAAGCGTATCTATGAATCTCCTGAGGAAACAGATGGCTTCAGGATCTTGGTTGATCGGTTGTGGCCGCGTGGAGTCAAGAAGGAGGCCGCGCAGTTGGATGCATGGCTGAAGGATAGCGCACCGTCGCCGGATTTGCGCAAATGGTTCGCCCACGATCCCGATAAATTCGCCGCCTTCAAGGAACGGTATGAAGAGGAACTATTGACGAACCCGCCGACCGCTGCTGCTGTAGCCGAGATCCTGAAACAGCTGACAGAGACCGACGTCACGCTGGTCTACGCTGCGCGGGATCCGGAGATCAATCATGTCGTCGTGCTGCGGGATTTTGTGGAAAGCCAGCGGAAATAAGCAACTATAGAATGCGGAAGAAGCCGCCCTTGGCCAAGGGCGGCTTCTTCCGGTTGGGTGTGCTGCCTCAGTCGGCTTTCGGAGCAGCGTCAGCGTCCGTTCAGTCGACATAAGTGTTTTGTCTCGCGTTTCAGTGGGGATGGGCATGCGGAACAGTCGACGCTAGCCCAAGCTGTCGGCTTTCGGAGCAACCGCGCAGTACAATCAGCCAACAAACATGCGTCATCTCGGCTTTACGAAGAAAAAACAGTGCCGAATGACCGACGCCGCCGAACACCCATCACACTTTACTGCTGTCCCCGAACTGCTTCCGGTATTTCAAAGGCGGCAGCCCGTAGCTGCGCCGGAATTGCTCCACGAAGTAGCTGGTCTGGTTGTAGCCGACCGCTTCGCTGATTTCGCTGATCGAGAGGTCGGTGCCGATGATCAGGTTTTTGGCCAGAAAGAGCCGATGCTTGGCGACGTATTTCATCGGGGATGTCTGAGTGTACTTCTGGAACAGTGCCGTGCAGCGGTTTTTGTTGATTAAGGCATGGTTGGCCAGATCAGCAACGGTGATCGGACTTTGGTAATGTGCTTCTACATATGCTAGCAGTCTGTGGAATAAATTTCGATCCTCAAAATCGGCCGTTTTGCCGGACCCACTGGACGACTGCATGATTTCCTCCAGGCAGTCCGAAAGCAGGTTGATGACGGAAAAGTAGGGGATGGATCGGTCGCTTGCCGCCAGGATCCGGTGCAGCCGGGCCGTCATTTCCGGAGACAAAGCCAGCAGCCGATAGCTGAAGGCCTCTTTTTCCAACAGCGGCAGAATGTAGTCCTGAAGCACTTTTGGATGGAAAAAATCCGGCTCGAAATTGATGCAGATGGCGGCTGCATCGCCTGCGATTGTCCGGGATCGGTGCAGTTGCCCGCGGTTGATGAGCAGGAGCGTATCGTCCGATAACGGAAACGTCTCCTCGTTCACCGTGAATGCCAACGTGCCTTCATGGACCCAGACAGCCTGCAGTTCCTTGTGCCAATGCAGCGGAATCGTATCGTGGCGCAGATGCTGAAAATGCTGGCGAAGCAGTGTCAGATTGAAGTCGTTGGAAGGGAAAAGGACGTCCTCTTCCAAGTGATTCCTGAAATGGATCGGCATCGTTTTGCCATCGACTTTGCTTGCAACGATGCGGTTGTTGTCTGTAATGGGATCAGTAAAATCGTTCATCTGGATCGCTCCTTCTTCGTTCGGTTCTGCAGCTTTTCTGATATTATCATAACAATTTCGATCTTCCTCTAGCAAATCCGGCAATAGAATTTACACGAATCTGATAAAAATAAATAGGCAATTGATAGAACCAGTCAGATCAGCCGACTATAATGAATCCATACAAAAGATAATCACAGAAATGGGAGCGGGCAATATGAGCAACAAATTAAAAGGAATTTTATTGGCGGCGGGCGGAGGCAGCCTGTGGGGGATCTCCGGAATTTTGGCGCAACTGCTGTTCGCCGACTATACGGTCTCGTCCGAATGGCTGGTAAGCACGCGCCTCCTGATGGCGGGAATCCTGATCCTTTTCTATAGCCACGCCGTGAAGCGGGAGGGTATTTTCGTGATTTTTCGTCAAAAAAGGGACATCATCCGCCTTCTGTTGTTCGCGGTGTTCGGTATGGTCGCCTGCCAGTATTTGTTTTTCAAAGCAATCGAGATGAGTAGCGCATCATTGGCTGCCATTCTTCAGTTTACGGCACCAATTTTTGTCTATTTATATATGCTGGTAAAGAAAGAGAAACGCTTCAATCCGGCTGAAGGCGGATTGGTTCTGGCGACTTTTGCAGGCGTGCTGCTGATCGTGACCAAAGGGGATTTCAGCCAAATCGCGGTTTCGCCGCTTGGCCTGGCACTCGGCATCGGGTCTGCTATCGGCGTGGCCTTTTACACCCTGCAACCGCGCCTGATTCTGAAAAAATACGGATCCCCCGTGGTCGTGGGTTGGGGTATGTTCATCGGTGGCGTGCTGTTCCAGTTCATCCACCCTTTTTGGGCCCCCGGATTCGCGGTGACAGCGCAAAGCATGCTGCTGACCGGTGCGATCATCCTCTTCGGCACGGCTGTCGCCTTCCTGGCGTATCTGGAAAGCGTGAAATACATCGAAGCCTCCTTGGCGAGCGTCATGACCGCATTGGAGCCGTTGCTGGCGGCGGTACTTTCGGTGCTGGTTTTCGGCACCTCATTCGGGCTTTTTGAATGGTTGGGCATTGCGATTGTTTTGGGATCTGTACTGCTGCTGTCGAATTTCAGCCGGTTCAAAGAAAAAAGCCCTTCCCGGGAATGCGGAAAAGGAATCTTGTAAAAACAAAGCAAGCAGCAGGCGACTCCTTAGCGCCGGCTGCTTGCTTTAAATTACTTTGGCTATTTTTGTTCCAATACCACGCGGTAATAATCATCATCGCCTTTGAAAACCAATTTGATTTGTAGTTCCCTTTCGGAAAGTTTCGGGTCGACAAAAGTATTCGTTTCGTCGGATACTTTTTCTTTAATGTCGTCGAGGGAATCATAATAGGCTACAATGAATGGTTCATGCTCCGCATCAAAATCCGCGAGTTGTTCCAAAAAGGCCGTTTCGTCGTCGATCACTTCCGTGCTGATGACTTCTGAACTTTCGCTGACTGATGATTGCGTGACTTCGGTTTCAGGCGTTTCTTCTGCGCCATTCGAACAGGCCATAAGCAACAATACAAGCGGAAGAGCTAAATAGGTTTTTATTTTCATTGTGATTCCTCCCATTTCCAGATTGTTTTAATATTAAGTATAACCTAGTCATGTTGATAATAGAAATAATGTTAACAATAAGGAACAAAAAATAGGCCGTGGGATAAAATCCAGGAAATTGATCGAAGGAATTCCGGTTTTCCATCGTTATCGCTTGACTTAACCTTAACTTTAAGGAGTATGCTCTTTCTACAAGAGCGTGCACGCTGCTTTTGAATTAAAAGCATAATGGAGGAAAAATAGATGGTACTAGCGAGAGCAAGAGCAGTCGACGGTCCGGACAAACCGTTCCGATTTGCTGAAATCAAGAGACGGGAATTGGATGAACAGGACGTTCTGATCGAAATCAAGTTTGCGGGTATCTGCCATTCGGATATCCATACAGCCCATGGTGAGTGGGGACATGTGCACTATCCGCTCGTTCCTGGGCATGAAATCGCGGGATTGGTCACCGCAGTCGGTCCTGGCGTAACGAAATATAAAATTGGGGATCGCGTTGGTGTCGGCTGCATGGTTGATTCCTGCGGAGAATGCGAAAATTGTTTGCGCGGGGAAGAGCAGTACTGCCTGAAAGGCAATGTCCCGACTTATGCCGGAGTCGATAAATACGGCGAACCGACACAGGGCGGCTACTCGACGCATATCGTCGTGACCGAAGATTTTGTTGTGCGCATTCCGGACAACATCGGTCTGGACGCCGCAGCGCCGCTGTTGTGCGCCGGCATCACAACCTACTCACCATTGAACCGTTGGCAGGCCGGCCCCGGCAAGAAAGTCGCCGTGATCGGACTGGGCGGATTGGGGCACATGGGCGTCAAAATCGCGCATGCGATGGGGGCTGAAGTCACCGTCCTTTCGCAAACGTTGAGCAAAAAAGAAGACGGACTGAAGTTCGGGGCGCAGCATTATTACGCCACCAAGGATCCGGAAACATTCAAGGAATTGGCCGGCAGCTTTGATTTGATCATCAATACGGTGAGTGCCGTGATCAATCTGGACGCTTACCTGGGCTTGTTGAAACTCGACGGCACGCTGGTGAACGTCGGGGCTCCAGGAGAACCGCTGTCAGTGAATGTGATGTCCTTGATCGGGCATCGCCGTTCCTTTGCAGGTTCCATGATCGGCGGCATCCGCGAAACCCAGGAAATGCTGGACTTCTGCGCCGAACACAGCATCGTTCCGAATATCGAAGTCATTTCAGCCGACCAGATCGACGAGGCTTATGAACGCGTCTTGGCTTCCGACGTCAGATACCGTTTCGTGATCGACACCAGCACAATCTGATGAAAAATTAGTTCTCTGATGTTCAATATTTTTGGGCGCAAGGGTATATGGAAGCTACAGAATAAATAGGTTTGTGCAAACAGGCTAAAAAAGAATGAAAAAGAATGCAAAGTTTATGGCGACTTTGCATTCTTTTGCGTTATACTTTTTGCAAAACCTAATATTTTCAGAGAACTATCATCAGGGGGGACACATTGAATGGAATTCATTTCTATAGTTGAAATAATCGGAACGATCGCCTTTGCGATGTCAGGGGCATTGACCGCGATCGAGAAGGATCTTGATTATTACGGGATCGGGATATTTGCGATCACGACTTCGGTAGGCGGCGGGATCGTCAGGGATCTGCTGATTGATCGCCCTTTGCCGGCATCATTGGAAAACCCGCTCTATGCACTCATCAGCTTGCTTTCCGCCGGCTTTGTCATTCTTTTCTATACGCACATCAACAAATTGGCGAAGAAACTGCAATTTTTTGATGCGATCGGTCTTGGGGCATTTACTGCTATCGGAGCGGAGGTAGCTGTGCGGCTGGGCTTTCAACAGTGGTACGTGGTGGTGACGTTGGCGGTATTGACCGGAACCGGTGGCGGACTTATCAGGGATGTGTTCGCTCGGGAGATTCCTTATATATTCCGCAAAGAGGTGTATGCGATGGCGTCCATCCTTGGGGCCATCCTGTACATTATCGTGTTTCGCTTAGCCGGAAGTCAAATGGCGTTATACAGCTGTTTTTTGGCAACCACTTTGATCAGGCTCTACTGCATGGAGAAGGACGTTCATCTGCTGAAAGTCGGGAAGGTCACACTTGAATAGTCATCCGTTCCAAAGCTGCGTGCATTATTCGATACAATTACCCAAATATTTTTTTTACCTGGAAATAAGCTAATTGAATGTTAAACCGCAATGAAGGGCTTGACAATGCCTAACATTGCGGTTTTTTGTGTTAAATGAATCAAATTCCGCACGGGGTGAAAGCGCTCCAAAAACGCTTGACACTTCTTTGTTGTGGGGTTATAATTCATTTAGTTAATATTTAGTAAAAATAACAAGTAAAAATTTATCAAAAACAAGAAGGAGCGGATGAAGATGGAATTGACAGGGTTGAAGCAAAAATTTGAGGAATTATTCGGCAAAAAGGATTACACAGCATTTTTCGCACCGGGACGGATCAATCTGATCGGCGAGCACACGGATTACAACGGCGGGAATGTCTTTCCTTGCGCCATCACATTGGGGACATACGCTATCGCGGCAAAAAATGATCTGAAGCAAGTCCGTCTTTACTCGGAAAACTTCCCGGAAGCCGGCGTCATCAGCTTCGATTTGGCCGATCTTGATCACAAAAAAGCTGACAGCTGGGCGAACTACCCGAAAGGCATGCTGCGCTACCTGAAGGAAGCCGGTCACGCCATCCCGGAAGGCATGGATATGGTCATCTTCGGAAATATCCCGAACGGCTCGGGTCTGTCTTCATCTGCATCCCTCGAGCTATTGATGGGTGTCGTTCTGGATAACCTGTTCGATTTGAACGTGGATCGTTTGGACCTCATCAAAACCGGCAAACGCGTGGAGAACGAGTTCATCGGCGTGAACAGCGGTATCATGGATCAGTTCGCTGTCGGCATGGGCGAGGAAAACAAAGCAATTTTGCTGGACTGCAATACGCTTGAATATGAAATGGTTCCTGTAGAATTGGGCAATCACGCAATCGTCATCATGAACACGAAAAAACGTCGCGAATTGGTCGACTCCAAGTACAACGAACGCCGCAGCGAATGCGAAGAAGCCTTGGCGAAACTGCAGAAGGTCGTATCGGTAGGCAGCCTAGGCGAACTCGATGAAGAAACGTTCGAAAATGCGAAAGCAGTTCTGGAGAGCGATGTCTTGTACCGCCGTGCGCGCCATGCCGTAACCGAGAACCAACGCACCTTGAAAGCCAAATCGGCCTTGCAGGCAGGCGAATTGGAGGCATTCGGCCAATTGATGAACCAGTCGCATATTTCTTTACGGGATGATTATGAAGTGACCGGCATCGAACTGGATACCTTGGTTCAAGCCGCTTGGGATCAACCGGGTGTCTTGGGAGCGCGCATGACCGGAGCGGGATTCGGTGGCTGCGCAATCGCCATCGTCGAAAAAGATGCGATTCCGACCTTTATCGAAAATGTCGGTAAAACCTATGAAGCAGCGATCGGTTATCCGGCAGAATTCTACATCGCCGAAATCAGCGACGGCGCAAAACGGTTATAAGGAGCGGTTGGTATGACGATAAATGAGACAGCGTACATGATCGATCAAGCTGTTGTCGATTTCGTGGAAACGGGCATCGCAAACGGCGAAACGGAAGCGATGGACAGGATTGCGCAGCGCAATCTGCTGTTGGCCATGATCGGCAAGGAAGATTTGGACACAAAATTGGAGCCATCGCAAATTTTGCCGGAGCGCTTGGATCTGCTGGATCGCTTGGTGGATTGGGCGGTCGCAAACGGTAAAATCGCGGACTACCAATACGCGAGGGAGACGCTGGAGGCGCAGATCATGTCTTTGATCACGCCGATGCCTTCCGTCATCAATAAGCATTTCTGGGCAGTCTATGCAGAAAATCCGGAAGCGGCAACTGACTATTTTTACGAGCTCAGCCAAAACAATGATTACATCAAAACCCGCAGCATCGCCAAAAATATCGCGTTTCAGCACCGTACTGATTACGGGGAGCTGGAGATTACGATAAACTTGTCCAAACCGGAGAAGGATCCGAAGCAGATCGCTTTGGCGAAAAACGTACCCGCATCAGCTTATCCGGCTTGCCAACTCTGCATGGAAAACGAAGGCTATGCCGGGCGCATCGACCATCCGGCCCGCGCCAACCACCGCATCGTCCGCATGCCGTTGAACGGTGAAAAGTGGGGGCTGCAGTATTCGCCCTATGCTTACTATGAGGAGCACTGCATCTTTTTGGCCGAGGAGCACAAGCCGATGAAATTGGATAAGCATACTTTCGAGAAGTTGCTTGGGATCATCACGCAATTCCCGCACTATTTCGTCGGATCGAATGCGGACCTGCCGATCGTCGGTGGATCGATTCTATCGCACGATCATTATCAGGGCGGACGGCACACCTTCGCGATGGCGGAAGCGCCGGTTGAACAGCCATTTGAAATGGATCGATTCGCTTCGGTTCAGGCTGGCATCGTCAAATGGCCGATGTCCGTCATCCGGCTTGCCGGTAAGGACGTGCATGAATTGGCGGAGGCGGCATCCTTTATTCTGGATGCATGGCGGGGCTATTCGGATGAAGCGGCCGGCATCCTGCATGTCACCGAGGGCACTCCGCACAACACGATCACGCCGATTGCGCGCAAGAAGGACGGATTGTTCGAACTGGATCTGGTGCTGCGCAACAACCGGACTTCGCCGGAGTTCCCGGATGGCATTTTCCATCCGCATCCGGACGTGCAGAACATCAAGAAAGAGAATATCGGCCTGATCGAAGTGATGGGGCTGGCGATTCTGCCGCCGCGCTTGAAGGATGAATTGAGCGAAATCGAAAAGTATCTCAATGGAGAAACAGCAGAAATCGCTGCTTACCATCAGGAGTGGGTTGCAGGCTTGGTGGACAAAAAGGCGAGGACCGGTGCCGATGCGGCAGAAGTGGTGCAGGATGCGGTAAGCGAAGCCTTTTTGCGGGTGCTGGAGGATGCCGGTGTGTTCAAACGTACCCCCGAAGGCCAGCAAGCGTTTGGCCGTTTCGTCGAACAGTTGCGTTGATTTTTGAAAGGAAAGTGGAGGGGATAAAATGTCAGTATTAGTGACTGGAGGCGCCGGCTACATCGGCAGCCATACCGTAGTGGAATTATTGAAAGCAGGTCAGGAAGTCGTTATCGTCGACAACTATTCGAACAGCAAACCGGAAGTGTTGAACCGGATCGCAACGATCACCGGCAAAGCACCGACTTTCTATGAAGTGGATGTGTTGGACCGCGAAGCCTTGGACGCCGTTTTCGCAAAAGAGGAAATCGACTCGGTCATCCATTTCGCGGGCTACAAAGCAGTCGGAGAATCCGTGGCGAAACCGATCGAATATTACCACAACAACATCACGAGCTCTTTGGTATTGTGCGATGTGATGCGCAGCCACGGCGTGAAGAAGATCGTCTTCAGTTCTTCGGCGACGGTCTACGGCATGAACAACGTGTCACCGCTGACGGAAGACCTGCCGACAAGCGCAACGAACCCTTACGGCTACACAAAAGTGATGATCGAACAGATCCTGCAGGACGTGGCATTCGCCGATTCCGAGTGGAGCATCGCCTTGCTGCGTTATTTCAACCCGATCGGCGCGCATGAATCCGGCCTGATCGGCGAAGACCCGACCGGCATCCCGAACAACCTGATGCCGTACATCACGCAAGTGGCGGTCGGAAAATTGCCGCGCTTGAGCGTATTCGGTGATGATTACGATACACCGGATGGCACAGGCGTCCGCGACTATATCCATGTCGTCGACTTGGCTTTAGGCCACATCAAGGCTTTGGACAAAATCAAGGAAACGGAAGGCGTTGGCATCTACAACCTAGGAACAGGCACCGGCTACAGCGTGCTGGACTTGGTGCATAACTTCCAGGATGCCAATGGTGTCGAGATCCCTTACGTAATTGTCGACAGACGCCCCGGCGATGTCGCGACTTGCTACGCGGATGCGACGAAAGCCAAAGAAGAACTCGGCTGGACCGCCCAGAAGACATTGGCGGACATGTGCCGCGATTCCTGGAATTGGCAAAAGAACAATCCGAACGGCTACGAATGAAAAAAGCTTATACAGACTCGTTGATTCTGTATGAGAATTGAATATATGCTCAAAAATAGCCCGCCAAAAGTACTTTGGCGGGCTATTTCAGTCCAAACAACAGTCATAAAACCCGCCGAAACCACTTTGGCGGGGGAAAACGTCCGCGGACAACTCGAGATTCACCGCCAAATCCATTTTGACGGGGAATCTCGCCACGAACTTCGAACCCCAGAGACAAACAGATAACAATACCATTAAACAACAAAAGAAACGGAGCAGTCTCATTTCGAGGCAGCTCCGTTTTTTCGCACTTCCGATGGCAGACAGTGGAATCTGTTTTTGTAACACGTATAGAAATAAGTCTTGTTCGAAAAGCCGACTTCGGTCAGGATCGTCTGGATCGGGATTTCGGTGGATTCGATGAGCAGGTTGGCTTTCAGCAGCCGCTTTTCGTTCAGCAGTTCCGTGAACGTCTGGCCGCTGCGCTTCTTGATCATGTTGCTCAAGTAGTTTTTGTTGAAGTTCAGCCGTTTGGATGCCGCGTCCAAGGTCAGGGTCGTGAATTCGGCATCGATCAGCTGGAGGACCTCGTAAAAGGGGTCTTTTTTGCTGAACGTTTCGCTGTACTCGTGCGGCAGGGAACGCGCCAATTCGTAAATCAGGATCGGCAGATAACTGCTGATGATCTTTCCGGAAAAGACTTTCGGGAAGAAATATTCATCGGCCATATTGTTGATGATTTGCTTGATGTGTTCGTTTTGTTCATTGCGGAACAGGATGAAGTTGGCTGCATTCGTGTCCAGTGGGTTATTCGTCAGCAAAATTTTGTAGAGGATGCTGTCGTGGTGGTTCATGTTCATCAGCCAGTTGATCGAGATGCTTTTGTTGTTGAAGAGGATGTTCAAAAGCAGATCGTCCTTGCCGAGCGCTTCGATGGAATGCGCGCTGCCGGTGTCCATCAGCAGGATGTCGCCTTCCTTCAACAAGTAAGGGACGCCGTTGATGATCTGGCGGCATTCGCCCTTCACGATGTAGTTGAGTTCGAGGAATTGGTGCGAGTGCTCCGGGTAGGCGGCGTAGCGGTTGTGTTTGCTGATGTAGATGTCCTTGTTTTCGAAAAACAGATGTTCCTTGATTTTTGGCGCCCGGGTCGCCTCCCCCTCCAGTTCCGGCAGATCGGGCACAAATTTATGCCGCTTTTTCTGTTCCTTTTCGATGACAGATTCCTGCGATAACAGCGCAATCAGATCCATTCGAACACCTCCTGTATATTTGGTACTCACAACTCATTCAGTGACATTGTAGCATAAATCCAGAAGTTGTTTAATAGTAATGTAAACAATTACAAGGCGGAGGTGTGAAACAAGTAAATGAAGTACTATACGATGATAGATATCGGAGCCTCCAGCGGGCGGATCATGCTGGCGGAAATAGATAATAAACAATTGGCGTTGCAGGAAGTGCACCGTTTCAAAAATGGCTTCAGCCGCATCGACGGATCCGACAGATGGGATATCGAAACCATTTTCGAAGAAATCCTGACTGGGTTATCCAAACTGAAGGCACTCGGCGTGACGGAATGCCATCTCGGGATCGATACATGGGCGGTCGACTACTGCCTGATTGGAACGGACGGCCAATTGCTGCAGCTGCCGATCAGTTACCGGGACGAACGCACGAAAGATACGATGGAAAAAGTGGCGCAAGAGATCGACAAAGAGACAATCTACGCCAAAACGGGCATCCAATTCCTGAACTTCAATACTTTGTATCAACTGTATGAAGAGGACAAGGACTTGTTGGCCAAGACGGACAAAATTTTGATGATACCGGATTATATGGCGTACCGCTTGACCGGGGAAATGGTCGGTGAAGTGACGAATGTGTCCTCTTCGCAGATGTTGAATCTCGAAACCGGGGAGTTCGATGCCGACCTGCTTGAACTTGTGGGCATCCCGAGAGAGAAGTTCCCGGAACTGGTTGTGCCAGGAACGAAAATCGGCGATGTGAAGGCTGATCTGACGGAAAGCTATGATTTGCCCAAAATCGAAGTGATCGCTGCAGCGACGCACGATACGGCATCCGCCATCGTCGGCGTGCCGGCGCTGGGCGGTAAATGGGCCTACCTCAGCAGCGGCACTTGGTCGTTGATCGGTGTCGAAAACGACGCACCGATAAATGACCGTCCCGCCTACGAGGCGAACTTCACGAATGAGTGGGGCGCTTACGGTACCTATCGTTTCCTGAAGAACATCACCGGCATGTGGTTCGTGCAGGAAATCGCGCGCAACCTGGATTACAGACATTCCTACGGGGAAATGGCGCAGATGGCTTATGCAGTCGAACCATTCCTGCAGTATGTCGACCTGAACGATCCGCGCTTCCTCAATCCAGCAAACATGATTGCGGAAATCCAAGCCTATTGCCGCGAACGGGGCGAAATCGTTCCGGAAACGACCGGCGAATTGGTGATGTGCGTGTACAGTAATCTGGCCTTGGCCTATGCGCATGAACTGAAGAAAGTCGAAGCATTAACGAAGGAAACGATTGACGTGCTGCACATCGTCGGCGGCGGAGCGAACGTCAAGCTGCTGAATCAGCTGACTGCCGATGTCACCGGGAAGCTGGTCGTTGCCGGACCTACCGAAGGCACCGCAATCGGAAACTTGCTTGTGCAGATGATCGCAACCGGCGAATTTGCTGACCTGGCGGAAGCCAGAAAATGGCTGAGAAGTCAGATCCACGTTGAAGAATACCCGCCAAACCCGATCGCAGACCGGGAGCACCTAAAAAAATACGAAGAAAAGATTGGAGTATAGACAAATGACAAAACCTATTGAAGAAGCATACGCTTTAGCAAAACAGAAATATGCCGCCATCGGTGTGGATACGGATGCAGTACTTGAAAAATTAAGCCAAATCAAGGTTTCCTTGCAGTGCTGGCAAGGGGACGACGTATTGGGATTCATGTTCCCCGATCAAGCCTTGACCGGCGGGATTTCCGTCAGCGGCAACTACCCTGGCAAAGCAACGACGCCAGCGCAATTGCGTGCCGATTTGGATAAAGCCTTAAGCCTGATCCCTGGTAATCATAAAGTGAATCTGCATGCCATCTACGTGGATACGGACGAAAAAATCGACTTGGATCAGATCGAACCGAAGCACTACGAAAAATGGGTAGAATGGGCAAAAGAAAAAGGCCTTGGACTGGATTTCAACCCTACTTGCTTCTCCCATCCAAAATCGACAGACGGCACATTGTCCAGCAATGACCCTGAAACACAAGCGTTCTGGATCGAACACGTGAAACGCAGCCGCAAAGTGGCCGCTTACTTCGGCGAAGAACTGAACCAAACTTGCGTGAACAACATCTGGATCCCGGATGGCTACAAAGACAATCCAATCGACAAAATGTCGCCGCGCGTACGCCTGCGTGATGCTTTGGATCAATGTTTGGAAGAAAAATTCGATGATGCGTACATGCTGGACGCAGTCGAAGGCAAACTCTTCGGCATCGGTGCAGAAAGCTTCACGACCGGTTCCAACGATTTCTACCTGTCCTACGCTTTGACAAGGGATATCCTGTGGACAATCGATGCGGGACATTTCCATCCAACCGAGGATGTATCCGATAAATTCACGGCCTTCCTGCCTTTCGGTAAAGGCTTGATGCTGCACGTGAGCCGTCCGATCCGTTGGGATTCCGATCACGTGGTCATCTTGGATGAAGCGACTACCCGTATCGGCGAAACATTGGTTCGCAACGATTTGTTGGACAAAACTTTCATCGGCATGGACTTCTTCGATGCAACGATCAACCGTGTCGCAGCCATGGTCATCGGCGCACGCAGCACATTGAAATCCTTGCTGTTGGGCATGTTGAGCCCGATCGAAACATTGAAGGATGCCGAAAGCACAGGCGATTTCACAACCCGTTTGGCTGTCACGGAAGAAATGAAATCTTATCCATTCGGCGCTGTCTGGGAATTCTATTGCCAACAACAAAATGTACCAGCTGGTACGGAATGGCTGACTGAAGTAAAAGACTACGAACAAAAAATTCTGACGGAACGCAAATAAGGGGGAAATCATAAAAATGAAAAACATTTTAGAAGCACCATTCATCAAAGAAGTCATGCTGTTGACGGACGTCATGTACAAATTCGGCTGGCACGAAAGAAACAGCGGCAACTTGTCCTACTTGCTGAAAGAAGAGGAACTTACGGAATATCTGGATCTGAACGAAGTGAAACGCAACATTCCGATCGCTTTCGACGGAAAAGCTTTGGCCGGGAAATATTTCCTGGTCACCGGAACAGGTAAATTCTTCAAAAACGTCATCCATGATCCGGCTGATGTCTTGGGTATCCTGAAAGTAACTGCGGAAGGCAACAGCGTAGACCTGTTATGGGGATACGAAAATGGAGCGGCTCCTACAAGCGAATTGCCTGCTCATTTGATGTCGCACATTGCGCGCTTGTCAGTCGATCCTGAAAACCGTGTCGTTTACCACTGCCACGCCACCAACCTGTTGGCGATGTCCTTCTCTTGCGAGTTGGATGAAAGAAGCTTCACGCGCATCCTTTGGAAAATGTGCACCGAGTCATTGGTCGTGTTCCCAGAAGGTGTGGGCATCTTGCCTTGGCTGATGCCTGGAACGAACGAAATCGGCGAAGCGACTGCTGAAAAAATGAAGGAATACCGTCTGATCGTATGGCCGCACCACGGTTTGTACGCAGCCGGAAAAGATTTGGAAGAGTGTTTCGGTTTGGTCGAAACGGCTGAAAAATCAGCGACTGTCTACACACTTGTTCAATCGCAAGGCGGCATCAGACAGGAAATCACTGACGAACAACTGAGCAATCTTGGCAAACGTTTCTCGGTAACCCCAAGAGCGGGCTACTTGAATATCTAATTATATCAAAAGGGGATAATTGAAAATGGCAACTTTTTATGTACCAGCAATAAACCTTATCGGAAAAGGCTGCATCAAGGAATTGGGCAGCAATGTGAAGGAACTTGGCTACAAGAAAGCTTTGTTCGTAACGGATAACTTTTTGGCCAAAAGCGAAATGATCGACGTTGTTTTGGCAGAGTTGGACAATGCGGCAATCGACTATGTGATCTATGCGGATGTCGATCCGAACCCGACATGCAAAAACGTCAATGAAGGCGTGGCGATGGCACAAGCAGAAAACTGCGACTTCATCATTTCCTTCGGTGGCGGCTCTCCGCAGGATGCAGCGAGCGCCATCAGCATCATCCTGACGAACGGCGGCAAACCGCAGGATTACGAAGGCTTGCACAAATCCGCTAAAGCCGGCTTGCCGGTTGTGGCGATCAACACGACTGCCGGAACATCCGCTGAAATCACGATCAACTACGTCATCACCGATGAAGACCGCAAAGTGAAGATGGTTATGGTCGACAAAAACAGCTTGGCGAAGATTTCCGTGAACGATCCTGAATTGATGTTGACGATGCCGAAATCATTGACAGCCGCAACTGGGATGGACGCGTTGACACATGCGATCGAATCGATGGTAACACCGGGCGCATACGCTGTGACGGAAGTATTGGCAGCCGGAGCAATCGAATTGATCCGCGAATACTTGCCGAAAGCTGTCGAAAACGGAACGGACTTGGATGCGCGCGATAAAATGGTCAATGCCATTTTCTTGGGCGGAATGGCCTTCAACAATGCCGGCCTGGGCTATGTGCATTCGATGGCTCACCAATTGGGTGCCGTCTACCACTTGCCGCACGGCGTCTGCTGCGCAATGCTGTTGCCAATCGTGGAAGCCGAAAATGCCAAATTCGCGCCTGAACGTTTCCGCAAAGTAGCGAAAGCTTTAGGATTGGCAGTGACAGCTGACGTATCCGATCAAGCCTGCGCGGATTACACGGTCGAAGAAATCAAACGTTTGTCCAAAGTCGTTGGTATTCCAACCTCATTGAATGAGTTGGGCATCAAGGAAGAGGAATTCGATTACGATTACCTGTCCAAAAATGCCATGATCGATGCCTGCGCACCAGGAAACCCATTCACGCCGACATTGGAAGAAACGATTGCGATGTACAAAAAGTTGTTCCAATAATCCACACCTGAGCTAAAATTACTAAGTTTTCAAAGAAATGCAGATAATCCGAATTTGTCCAAAACAAGATTGTCGACAATAAAGAAGAGCCGCCTCGATTTTTGAGGTGGCTCTTCTTTATTGGTTTGCCAAAAGCCGACTATAGAACTGAGTGTCGGCTGTTCAGAGTGCCATGAAGGTCGTATAGCCGACAGAATAGCGGACTCTCGGCTTTTTGTGAGATGAAACGTTCAAAACAGCCGACAGAAGTCGGATCTCTCGGCTGTTTGTACCGTGAAATGCTCGGAACAGCCGACAAAATACCGGACTCTCGGCTGTTTGCGACGTGAAATGCTCGGAACAGCCGACAGAAGTTTGATCTCTCGGCTGTCTGCGACGAGAAATGTTCGAAATAGCCGACAGAAGACTGATCTCTCGGCTGTCTGCGACGTGGAATGCTCGGAACAGCCGACAGAAGTTTGGTCTCTCGACAGTTCGCGATGTGGAATGCTCAAAACAGCCGACGAAACCCGGTCCAACTCCAGTCAACTAGGATCAGGCCGCACGATGTTATAGCGAAGAACTATAACTGCGTATATTTATTAAGTGTTATCCTATATCTGGATTCCGTGGCATACTGAAACCACCTTCTGATGAATGATGATCAGCAAACAGTACAACACTTAAAAGCATGATTGATAGTTTTGCAGCAGGAACCAAAAAATGAAATGGAGGAATCAAAATGAACAGTTCAGTAATCGGTTTTCCAAGGGTCGGTAAATTGCGCGAATTGAAGTTCGCATCCGAAAAATATTTCAAGCAGGAAATTTCAACAGAAGAGTTGGAGCAAGTCGCAAAGGGTTTGCGGGAGATGCACTGGAATCTGCAGCAAGCAGCCGGCATCAGCCACATCCCTTCGAATGATTTTTCATATTACGATAACGTGCTGGATCTGACGGTCCTGTTGAACGCGTTGCCTGAAAACTACAGACAGCTCGGTTTGAGCGAGCGCGACACTTATTTTGCGGCTGCGCGCGGATACCAGGGCGTAGCGGGCGACGCCAAAGCCTTGGCGATGAAGAAATGGTTCAACACCAACTATCATTATTTGGTTCCAGAACTGTCCGACAATACCGAAATTAAATTGGTGGGCGATAAGCCTTTTGTCGAGTACGAAGAAGCCAAAGCAATCGGTGTGCTGACGAAACCGGTCCTCATCGGCGGATTCACTTTCCTGAAGCTGGCCAAATACAAAGGCTCGAAAACAATAAATGATTTTGCCGACCAAGTGGCAGATGCCTATATCGCAATCCTCGATCGGTTCAACGAACAGGGTGTGGAGTGGGTGCAGTTCGATGAACCGAGCCTGGTCACCGATCTGACGCAAGAAGATGTAGCGCTGTTCACGGCCCTTTACGAAAAAGTCTTGGCGCATAAGGGTAACGTAAAAGTATTGCTGCAAACATACTTCGGCGATATCAGGGACAGCTATGAAGAAGTGGTCGGGCTCGATTTCGACGGCATCGGCCTTGATTTCATCGAAGGCAAACAGACTGTGGAACTTTTGGAAAGATATGGCTTTCCGGCTGATAAAACATTGTTTGCCGGTGTCCTGAATGGGAAAAACATCTGGAAGAGCGACTACAAAAAGGTCATCACGTTGGTCAATGGGTTGAAGAAATACAGCAACGACATCGTCATCAGCACTTCCTGTTCGTTGCTGCATGTTCCCTACACGCTGGAAAACGAAACGAGCTTGCCGGAAGAAGTTTCCCAGTATTTCGCTTTCGCGAAGGAAAGGCTGCAGGAAATCAAAGAGCTGACGGAGTTGATCGGCACATCCGGATCCGGATATGAAGAGCAGGCAGCTTATCTTGCGAATCAAAAAGTCTTTTCAGCGGACCGGGTCTACGAAGACAAGCACGTGCAAGCATCCGTAGCGAGCTTGACGGAAAGAGATTTTGTCAGAAACGTTCCGAGACAAAAACGGAGAGCGATCCAAAAAGAGAAACTGCAACTGGGTCTGTTGCCGACAACGACGATCGGTTCCTTCCCGCAGACGAGGGAAGTCAAGCAGAACCGCAGCAAGTACCGCAAAGGCGCGATCTCAAAAGCCGAATACGATGAAAACATCAAAGGCTTCATCAAAGAATGCATCGATCTGCAGGAGGAACTGGGGCTGGATGTGCTGGTCCACGGCGAATCCGAGCGCAACGACATGGTTGAATTCTTCGGCGAAAACCTGGCTGGATACGTGTTTACCGAAAAAGCTTGGGTACAGTCCTACGGAACAAGATGCGTCAAGCCGCCGATCATTTTCGGGGACATCCGACGCGAAAACCCGATCACCGTGTTCTATTCGGAATATGCGCAGAGTCTTTCCGACAAACCGGTCAAAGGGATGCTCACTGGTCCGGTGACAATCTTGAATTGGTCGTTCCCGCGTGAGGACATTTCGCTGAGGGAGATGGCTTTCCAGATCGGTCTGGCGATCCGCGAAGAGGTTCTCGATTTGGAGGAAGCGGGCATCAAAATCATCCAGATCGATGAAGCGGCTCTGAAGGAGAAGTTGCCGATCCGCAGAGAAGAATGGGCGAGCGAGTACCTTGATTGGGCGATTCCGGCATTCCGCCTTTGCCACAGTGGCGTGAGACCGGAGACGCAGGTGCATACGCATATGTGCTACAGCGAATTCGAGGAAATCGTAAAGGATATCGATAACATGGATGCGGACGTCATTTCTTTTGAAGCCTCCCGTTCCAAACTGACGATCATCGATGCCTTGAAGGCGAACCAGTTCGAAACGGAAGTCGGACCGGGTGTTTACGACATCCACTCGCCGCGCGTGCCGAGTGTCGAAGAGATGGTAGCGGTATTGAAGAACGCGCTGACGAAGATAGACGAGGAAAATCTATGGATCAATCCGGACTGCGGACTGAAAACAAGAGGCATCAAGGAAACAAGAGAAAGCCTGGCCAATCTTGTGGCGGCGGCGAAAATCATCAAAGACGCAGTTTTGGTCTAAAAAAGAGGTGAAGGCTGATGAAAATCGAATCCAAATTCCAAAAGAAAAAACCGGTGCTTTCCTTCGAAATTTTTCCACCGAAGCGCGATAAAGCGATCCAGAACATCGATGAAACGCTTGCGATCCTGAGTGAACTGAATCCTGATTTCATCAGCGTCACTTTTGGTGCCGGTGGAAGCCACACGGACAATCAGACTGTTGAATTGGCCAAACGCATCAAGCATCAGTACGGGATCGATCCGCTGGTGCATCTTACTTGCTTGAATTCTTCGAAATTCGAAATCTGCGAATTGCTGGAGGAACTGAAAGAGGCCGAAATCGATAGCATTCTTGCCTTGCGCGGGGATAAAAATCCGGCCGTGGAAGAAAAGCAGGACTTCCGGTACGCCAGCGATCTGGTCAAATTCATCCGGCAATACGGTGATTTTTCCATCAGTGGCGCCTGTTATCCGGAATGCCACACGGAATCGAAGAACAAAATCGAGGATATCGCCTATCTGAAAGAGAAGGTGGACAGTGGGGTGCAGCATCTGATTTCCCAACTCTTTTTCGACAACAATGCCTTCTATTCCTTCCAGGAACACATCCAGATTGCAGGTATGCACGTTCCGGTCGAGGCGGGCATCATGCCGGTCATCAATAAAGCCCAGATCGAAAGGATGGTGACGCTCTGCGGAGCCTCCTTGCCGGAAAAGTTTTCCAGAGTGATGCACAAATACGAAGACAACAAAGAGGCACTTTTCGATGCCGGCATGGCCTACGCGATCAATCAGATTGTCGATCTGCTGGCGCATGATGTGGATGGCATCCACATCTACACGATGAACAATCCGATCGTCGCAAAAAGGATCTGCGACGGAATCAAGAATCTGATTTGAACGTGAACTTCGTTTGGGCGTCGCTTACCGGAGAAGGTGGTTTCCTCCGGTGAGTGCCCTTCTCAACGGAGTTGAGGTCCCCGGTAACAGCTGTTCTCCTGCGAGCGAATGTTTGCCGGAGCTAAGTGCGGGGACGGAGGCTGATCTCCGTCGAACGAGGGCTTGACGGAGGTGAGCGTTTTGCGCACGTGCCAGCTCCTGCGAAGCCTCCGTTCCCCGGAGCAAAACGTTTCATCCCGCCGCATTCATCAGTTGTGTCATAAAAAGAGAGCTCCCGCCATTTCCGGCGGGAGCTCTCTTGTCTGTCATTTGCTTTGCGTGTTTTGTTTAGTTTGGAAACGCGGTCTTTGTGCGGCTTTTTGGCCGCCTCTTGGACCTTGCTGGTTTTTAACGCGAGTTCCGTTATTGCGAGCGGCAACCGGTTTTTTCGGCTGTGGTGCAGCTGCCTTAGTGCCTTCTTTCAACAGGAAAGGCTGATCTGTTACGACCGGAACTTTTCTCTGGATAAGTTTTTCGATGTCTCGCAACAAGGATGCTTCTGTTTCATCACAGAATGAGATGGCTTTTCCGCCGCGTCCTGCGCGTCCCGTCCGTCCGATACGGTGAACATAGGTTTCCGGAACTTCAGGCAGATCAAACAAGATGACATGCGAAAGCTCAGGCACATCGATACCACGGGCTGCGATATCTGTCGCTACAAGAACGCTGGTTTTTTTGGTCTTGAAGTTTTCCAAAGCTCGTTGACGCGCAGTCTGGGATTTGTTGCCGTGGATTGCTTCAGCTGAAAGTCCCGCCTGCAAAAGCTTTTTGACGATTTTGTTGGCGCCGTGCTTCGTTCTTGAGAAGACAAGCGAGCGTTCCACTGTATCTTCCTTCAACAGGTGGATAAGCAAGTCAGTTTTGTCGGTCTTGGCTACAGGATAAACGCTTTGGTGGATGACTTCTACAGTCGAGGAAACCGGAGTGACTTCAACCTTCACCGGATTTGACAAAATAGTTCCCGCAAGTTTTTCGATCTCAGTCGGCATAGTGGCCGAGAAGAACATGCTTTGGCGTTTCTTAGGCAATTCGCGGATGATGCGGCGTACATCATGGAGCATCCCCATATCCAACATCATATCGGCTTCGTCCAGGACAAAGAAATCGACTTGGTTCAGTTTGATGTAGCCTTGTCCGATTAGGTCCAACAGTCTGCCTGGCGTCGCGACCAGGATATCCGTTCCGCGTTTCAGCGCGGTTGTTTGAGGATTCTGGGAAACACCGCCAAAAATGACTTGGATCTTCAATGGAAGGTATTTTGCGTAAATTTGGAAGCTTTCCCCGATTTGCAGGGCAAGTTCGCGGGTCGGCGCAAGGATCAGCGCTTTGATGGCGCCTTTTCCAGCGGTTTCTTGTTCCGTCAGATTCTGCAGAATCGGGAGGGCAAAGGCAGCGGTCTTACCGGTACCGGTTTGGGCGCAACCCAACAAATCCTTGTTGTTCATCAGATGCGGAATGGCATCTTCTTGGATGGGCGTCGCTTTCGTGTAGCCTGCCTCTTTCAGTGCGCGCAGCAGGTTTTGATTCAATTCTAGTTCTTTAAATAACAAATGGTTCTCCTTCAGCATGTTCTACATGCATTTGATTTTAGTGGGTATGTTTCGGGCCAGGCCAGTTTGGGAAAGAGAGTCGGACTCTCGTTTGCCAAATTCCTCACCGCGAAACGTTATATAGGTTCTCTGAGCAACAGCGTGACTGGCCTACTATATCACAAATGAAAGCAAAAGTCATAGCATTCCGCTTTTGGGTGGAATAATGAGTGGGTTAACAAGGCGAGGAAGCGTTGAGGCATCCGAAATAGCCCGCAAAAAAAACCGCACCGAAATGGATTCGTTCATCCATTTCGGTGCGGTCTTGTTTTTGTGGTAATTTGTTCTTCGAACATTGTGCAGTAAATTCATGAATGACTATTCCTGGATTTCATCCAATTTCTTCAGATGCTTTTCGGCAATCTTTTTCACTTTGTCGACGCGGTTCGTGTATTTTTCGATATCGCTGAGGTAATCGGTCGTCATCCAAGCCCTCACGATTTCAAGCGCCAATGCCGATCCGATGATCTTTCCGCCGAGGCAGAGAACATTCGTGTCGGAGTGGGAACGCGCCAGTTTCGCGCAGAAAGGATCTTGGCAGACAGCCGCATAGACGCCGTAGATTTTGTTGGCGATCAGGGCACTGCCGTAACCGACGCCATCGACAAAGATGCCGCGGTCGGCTTTTCCTTCTGCCACAGCCAGTGAGGCAGGATAAACATAATCGGACAGGTCACAAGGTTCTTCGTTGTAAGGTCCGAAGTCGAGCACTTCATGGCCTTCTTGTTCGAGTAAAGCTTTGACTTCTTCTTTCAATGCGAAGCCGGCATGGTCGCTGGAAACGGCAATTTTCATCTAAATCCCTCCATTATCTATCATTAACCAAAAGTATAAGCCAAACGGCGAGAGGAGTACAGACTGAGTTTACAGATCAAGCCAGAACAAACCTGTGATTTGAACAGTAGCCACTTTGATTCTGCCATTGTTCGGGATGCCTCAATTATGTAAGATGAAGATGTAAACTAGGATTCTTCGAATGGAGTAGACAAATGGGCGAAATAAAAGGACTGGTATTTGATTTGGACGGTGTCATCACTGATACAGCTGAACGGCATTACTTGGCATGGAAAAGGATAGCGCATCGATTGGGCATCGCGATCGACCGCGAATGGAACGAACGCCTCAAAGGCATCAGCAGAACGGAATCTTTGGAACTTATTTTGGCTGAGAATCCGACACTTCTCCTTGATTCGGAAGAAAAAGCACAGCTTTTGAAAGAAAAAAATGCGCATTACTTGGAGTTGATCGCGGAAATCACAGCAGCGGACATCCTGCCGGGTATTCCGGAACTCCTGGAAGAGGCAAAGAATGCAGGCTACCGCATGGCGATCGCCTCCGCCAGCAAAAATGCGCCGCTCATTCTGGAAAGACTGGGTCTATCGGCTATGTTCGATGCCGTCGTCGATCCGGAATCGCTGAAACAGAACAAACCGCATCCAGAGATTTTTGAAAAGGCTGCTCAGGCTTTGGGTCTGGAAACACAGGAATGCATCGGTTTCGAAGACTCATTGGCTGGTATTGAAGGGATCAAAAGGGCGGGTATGCCCGCTGTAGCCATCGCCATCCCTATCTTTGCTGAGTGGCTTCCAGATATCGAAGTGGCGGCTACAAAAGATTTGAAATTGGAAGAAATTGTACGCAAAGTGACTACGATGAAGGAGCGTGTTGAAGAATGGTAGATTTGAAGGGGAATCCTTTTTATCTGAAGGATGAACAAATAGCATGGGTGAACCGAACTTTGGAAAACTTGACGTTGGATGAAAAAGTAGGCCAGCTGTTCTGTCCGATCGGCATGTCCACGGATGAAAAGGCACTGTTTGATTTGGCCGCCAACAAGAAAGTCGGCGGACTGCTGTTCCGTCCCGGAAAAGGCGAAGAAGTGCAGCAAGCCCACCGCTATCTGCAGCACCAAGCTAAGGTTCCGATGCTGATCGCAGCCAACCTGGAAGCGGGCGGTACGGGAAGCGCTATTGACGGTACGCGCATTGGCAATCCGATGTTGTTGGCGGCTGGTCAGGATGCCGAATTTGGGCACCATCTTGGTGAAGTATGCGCCAAAGAAGGTTCGGCGGTAGGCGTGAACTGGGCCTTCGCGCCGGTCGTGGATATCGACTACAATTTTCATAATCCGATCACGAATGTGCGCACGTACGGCAGTGATCCCGAAACCGTCCTCAACTATGCAAAAGGTTTTGTTGAAGCCGTGCAGCAAAACGGAGTAGCGGCTTCGATCAAGCATTTTCCCGGGGATGGCATCGATTTCCGTGATCAGCATCTGGTGACGACAGTCAACACTTTGCCGCTTGAAGAATGGCGGAGTACCTATGGTAAAGTCTATTCGGGCCTCATCGAAGCAGGCTCATTATCGGTGATGATCGGCCATATCGCTTTGCCGGCGGTCCAGAAATCAGAAGAAGATGCTTTTCTGCCGGCCACCTTATCTCCTGTTATCATGCAGGAACTGTTGCGCGAGGAACTCGGATTCAATGGCGTCATCACAAGTGATGCGACGCCGATGGTCGGTTTTTGCGCGGCGATGGAGCGGCGTTTGGCCGTTCCGACAGCAATCGCTGCCGGTTGTGATATCTTCCTGTTCAACAAAGACTTGGAGGAGGATATCCGCTTCATGAAGGAAGGGATTGAAAATGGCATCCTGAAGTTGGAACGCATCGATGAAGCCGTCACCCGCATTCTGGCGATGAAAGCAGCATTGAAGTTGCCTGAAAAACAGGCGGATGCATTGTTGGTTCCGGCAAAGGAAGAACTGGCCGTCCTGCAGGCGGAACAACACGTCCAATGGGCTACCGAAGCCGCCGACAAAGGCATCACCCTCGTCAAAGATACAGCCGGTAACCTACCGCTACGGCCGGACGCGACGCCTCGTCTGTTACTGCAACTGCTCGGGCCTTACGAGGAATCGAATACCCAAATCTTTTCCAAGGTGCTGCCGCTGTTGGAGAAGGAAGGCTTCCAGGTGACGTTGTATCAGCCGGAAGATTTCACGACCGGATTCGAATCCGTTTCCCAGTTCCGTTCCAAATATGATGCTGTCCTCTATCTGGCCAATGTCGAAAATCGCAGTAATGCTACAACGACAAGAATCAATTGGTATACGTTCTTCGGCCAGGGGAACAATATCCCGTGGTTCGTCGATGAAGTGCCGACCGTATTTGCGAGTCTGGGGAATCCGTACCATCTCATGGATGTTCCAATGGTGAAGACCTACATCAATACCTACGACAATCACCAAGCAGTCATCGAAGCGCTTGTAGCTAAAATTCTTGGCAAGAGCGATTTCAAGGGCGTGAGTCCGATTGATCCTTATTGTGGGTTGATGGATGCCCGCAGATAGATTTTATGCACCCAACCCGATGAGTCCGGTTGGGTTTTTCTGTATAATGGTGGAGGAGACAATGAGAGAGGGTGAGCCGCAAAATGTTTGAACTGGACCGTATTTTAAAGGAAGAAACCAAAGTTGAAAAAGAGCAACGGAAATCCGGGTTTAATGTGACGGATCCGGACATTCTAGATGAATTAATTTTGAGTGGGAATAAGTTCCGCTTGAATGGCAATTTCCTACTGAGTGAGGAAATGTTCTTCAAAAAAGGGGACGTCCATATCCGTAAGCACAATCGTTATTCGGATATGCCCTTGCACCACCATCAGTTTTTGGAATTGAACTATATGTATTCCGGTTCCTGCACCCAAGAAGTGAGCGGTGAAAAAATTGTCCTCAATGAAGGTGACATCATCATGCTGGACCGGGGCAGTTCGCATTCCTTCCAGGCGTTGGGCGAAAACGACATCCTCATCAATGTTCTGTTGAAAGTGGAGACGATCAATACCAAAATACTTCAGCAACTCGTGCGCAAACGCGGAGTATTGACTGAATTTCTGGTATTGGCAAGTCAACGCACTCATGAAGAGGATCAGTTTTTGGTATTCCGGACGGGAGAAAATGCAAAAGTCCAGACTTTCATGCAGTACATCCTGGAGGAATACTACGGCGGAACTGAACCGAATATCGAAGTAATCCACCTCTATCTTCCATTGCTGTTTATGGAACTGGCGCGCACGTTCGAAGAAGAGACGAAAGAGAAGCAACGCCACCAGAATCAGGTCGTCACGGAAGCGTTGGCGATCATCGAAAAAGATTACCGCATGCTTTCTTTGGAAATGCTGGCGCAACAATTGGGATTCAACAAAAATTATCTGGGGAATCTGATCAAAAAAGAGACGGGGGACACTTTCAAGCAATTGCTGCAGCGCCAACGCATGCTGCACGCGCGCCATCTTCTGGTCTTTTCAAATTATTCGATGGAGGAAATATCCGAGGAAATCGGCTACCTGGACACGAGTTATTTCTTCCGGTCCTTCAAAAAAACGCACGGCAAGACGCCAGGGCAGGTCCGCGAGGAAGCTTTGCACAGGGACCTGTAGTTTGACCACTTTGTTCTGTTCGAACGACATTGTAAGCCTTTACCGAAAACGGTTTAATAAGTGTGTAAACAAAACAGAACAAAGGAGAGAATAATTATGGCAACTGAAACAAGAATTTTGGACCAAACAGACGAAAATAAGCTGCCGCTGAGCGAGAAGCTGACGTTCGGCTTCGGGAACTTGGCGGCCAATCTGATGCTTACGACCGCCAGTTCCTTCATCACTTATTACCGAAAGATCGTCGTAAAGCCCCTTGCTTTAGCTATGGGGATATAAGACGTGCACTCAGTTGTGTTATGTGGGAATTCGCTGTATAATCAATGTATGGAAAATAAAAAATATAAATCAAATCAT
>ERZ1023652.15-NODE-15-length-43288-cov-6.210607_pt1 | contig 43288 bp, 38 predicted proteins | sample MGYA00520879_ERZ1023652 | MGnify/ENA primary metagenome ERZ1023652 (study PRJEB33180, sample SAMEA4044469) | wastewater metagenome | place: Denmark | collected 2016-04-02 | study: EMG produced TPA metagenomics assembly of the PRJEB13832 data set (Local surveillance...
CATCTTTCGGTAACGCGGCAACCTGCACCAAAGAGCGGGCTGGTTTATGTTCGCCGAAGAATGCAGTGTACGCGCCGTTGATGGCGTCGAAATCATTGATGTCCTTCACGAACACATTCACTTTCACGATCGATTCCAACGAGCCACCACCCGCTTTGACGATCGTCAATACATTGTTCAAACTAGCTGTTGTCGCTGCGGCAGGGTCGGTTACAAGTTCTTTCGTTTCCATATCGATCGGCAATTGTCCGGATGAAAAAATAAAGCCATTTTTTCTGGTTCCTTGCGAATAAGGTCCGATCGCTGCGGGCGCTTTATCGGTACTGATGAATTTAGTCAAGAGATTCCCTTCTTTCTTTTAATCTTATTTTAATGATAGCACAACCTTGCGCAGATTGTGAAGCGGAATTTCTTCAACTGACAGTTTGAAAATCGTCTGAGTACGACTACCAAATCAATACATACCTACTTATTTCAATCAGAAATTTTGGTAACAGATATTTCCCCTGTCAATTCTTTGATATGTTCTCCCCCTGACATAGCGGTTCCCAAATCATACAATCCCTGATAACGCCCAAAGCTGCCATAATACATGACGATATTCCCCCATGGTTCGAAATAGGCAAGTGTGCCAGCAGGCCCTTCTGCACTTGGAGTGTTACTGGTATTCAGTTTTGTTGGCGGATAAAATATTTTTTCGTTGTTCCCATAATTCTCCACCATTATTTTCAAGGGAAGCTGATTATAGAGCGATGCTGCCGCTACACTATTATTTAGCATAAATACAACAGTATGCGCGTTATCTTGAACTTGTATCTGCATTTTAACCCCTCCTGTCTCTGTTACTTTATAACCTTACCTCTTAACCTTAAGATGAAGTCAACCGTTTTCTCCAATAAGGGGCTGCATCAAACTAGAAAATACCACTCTAATTTTGATGCAGCCCCTTTCATTTGGATTTGACTTTATGCTCAAAAATACCCCGCCGAACCCATTTTTGGCGGGGTAAATCAGTTCAAGTCACAATCAAATACTCAGTCGTGAATTCATGTTATTTCCACTATTGTATACAAAAGTGTATGTATCATTTCCGAAACATTTTGACTTCCAGAAACAAATCGTTATACGTCCCTAGGGTTTTGGCTCCCAGATTTTCGTAGACTTCGAGTTTGTCCATGATTTCGTCGGACGGGTAGAATTGCTCGTCGCTGGTAATTTCGGGATCCATCAGCTCGATGGCATTTTGGTTCGGTGTGGCGTAGCCGACATATTCCGCGTTGATGGCCGCATTTTCAGGTTCCAGCATGAAATTGATGAAAGCGTACGCCCCTTCGATATTTTTGGCGGTCTTGGGGATGACGATGTTGTCGAACCAGAGATTGGAGCCTTCCTCAGGGATTACGTAATGAAGATTTTCATTTTCCCAAAGCATCTCGCTGGCCTCACCAGAGAAAGTCACGGCGATGGCCGCTTCCTCCTGGATCATATACATTTTTATTTCATCGGCAACGATCGCTTTGACATTCGGGGTGATACCTTTTAGTTTCTCAGCGATTTCTCCCAAAATGATCGGGTCTGTCTCGTTCAATGAGTAGCCTTCACTTTGGAGGCCCAGCCCCATCACTTCTCGCGCTCCATCGATCAAAAGCAGACTGTTCGCATAGCCCGGATCCCAAAGATCCGACCAGGAAGTGATTTCTTCCGTCACCATTTTGTCATTATAGATGATGCCCAAGGTTCCCCAGAAATAAGGGATGGAGTACTTATTGCCTTCATCGAACGGCAAATCCAGGAAACGCGGGTCAATGTTTTCCAGACCTTCGATCTTCGCGTGGTCCAGCGCAATCAGAAGGTCTTCTTCAGCCATCTTGTCGATCATGTACTCTGAAGGGATACTCAGATCGTAGGCCGTTCCACCTTGTTTTACTTTTGTGTACATCGCCTCGTTCGAATCGAACGTTTCATAAGAAACTTTATAACCTGTCTCCTCCTCGAATTTCGTGATCAGTTCCGGTTCGATATAATCACCCCAGTTGTAGATCGTCAGCGTATTCCCGTCCGAAAAGCCTTGCGCTCTGTTCAAAGCGTTTATCCCGAAAGCGATTGCCGCACAAGCAAACAAGATAACAGCCGCCATTCCCATTAATTTTTTCATCCTCTTTTCACCATCCGTTCCGAATCGGCGCTTTTTCCGATCGCCTTCATTTGCTGCGCATGCTTATTGTGCCCGTACTGTTGAATGAAATAGTAGCCCAGGACCAAAAGCAGCGTAAACAGGAACATCAGCGCACTGAGGGCATTGATTTCCAGGCTGACTCCACGGCGCGCCCGCGAATAGATTTCCACCGCTAAAGTGGTGAAGCCATTCCCCGTCACGAAAAAAGTCACCGCAAAATCATCCAAGGAATAGGTAAAGGCCATAAAGAAGCCGCTAAGGATCCCCGGAGTGATACTAGGGATCAGGATTCTGCTGAAAACCTGACCGCTGCTGGCACCCAGATCCTGAGCCGCGCTGATCATCGAATCATTCATCTCATAAAGTTTCGGCAGTACCATCAGCACGACGATCGGGATCGAAAACGCGATATGCGAGAGCAGTACAGAAGAAAATCCCAACGAAAAGCCGAGCATCGTGAACAAGATCAGTAGGCTGGCACCGATGATGACGTCCGGAGAAACCATCAGCACGTTGTTCAGACTCAAGAGCGTATTCTTTATATTACGCTTTTTCGTGTAGTATATGAAGATTGCACCCATCGTACCGATTGCAGTCGCGATAAGGGCCGACAGCAAGGCCACTAAAAAGGTATTCAAAACGATGCCGATCAAACGCGTATCCTCAAATACGGCCTGGTAATGTTCCCAGGTGAAGCCCGTGAAATCGTTCATGGTCCCGCCGGCATTGAACGAATAAAAAATCAGATAAAAGATCGGCAGATACAGAATCGTAAAAACGAGTCCAAGAAAGGCATTGTTCCACTTCGTGTTGGCTGTTCCCTTCATTTAGATCCCCTGCCCTTCTTCTTTTTGTCGCTCGTCAGGGACATGATGGCGATCATGCTGATGATCAGGATGACGCCGATTGTGGAGCCCATCCCCCAGTTCTGGGTAACCAGGAAATGCTGTTCCACAGCTGTTCCCAGCGTAATTACCCGGTTTCCCCCGATCAGCCGCGTCAGCATGAACAACGACAGCGACGGAATGAAGACGGCCTGAAAGCCGCTGCGCACACCGCTCAGCGTCAACGGAAAGATGACGCGCGTCAAAGTCTGCATCCTTGTCGCACCCAAGTCTTCGCTGGCTACGATAAGTGACGGCTTCAGTTCTTCGATCGAATTGAAGATCGGCAGGATCATGAACGGCAGCTCGATATAAGCCGCCACAAAAATGAAACTGAAGTCTGTGAACAGGATCTGTTGCGGACTTATCCCCATGAAGCCAAGGAATTGATTGACCGTCCCGCTCTGACTGAACAAACCGATGAAGGCATAGGCCTTCAGCAGCAGATTGATCCAGGTAGGCAGAATGATCAGGGACAGCCAAAGTTGCTTGTGCTTCGTCCGACTCAGGAACAACGCGGTCGGATAACTGACCAGGAACGTAACGAGTGTGATGATGAACGCATAAAGGAACGAATTCAAGGTCATCCGCAAATAATTTCCCGAAGTGAAATAATTTGCGTAGTTGGAAAAAGTGAAGGCCCCGGTGATATCGAAAAAGGACTGGTACAGGATCAACAACATCGGTGAAATAACAAACAGCCCCAACCAAAGTACGTAAGGAACAGAATAGAACGCTCTAGAATTTTTCGTCATGTCTCTTCCCCCTACTCTTCATAGCTTTCGAGACGGGCATCGAACTCTTCTTCGGATTCGCCCAGACGCATGACGTGGATGTCTTGTGGCCCGAATTGAAGCCCGACATCTTTGCCGATCTCTGCGCTCTTGGTGGAATGGATCATCCACTCGTTTCCATCCTTGTCATAACCGATAATCTCGTAGTGGACGCCGCGGAACAATTGTGTATCAATATTCACGACCAGTTTACCATTTTCGACAGTCGTCAGTTCCAGATCTTCCGGACGTATGACAATTTCGATTTTTTCGCCCGGCGTGATGCCGGCGTCGGAACATTCGAACTCTTTGCCCACGAAGCGGACTTTATAATCCTCAACCATCGTACCCGGAACGATATTGCTTTCACCGATGAAATCTGCCACGAATCGGTCGATCGGCTCGTCGTAAATGTCAACAGGCGTTCCGCTCTGGACAATTGCGCCCTTATTCATTACAAAAATCCAATCGCTCATGGCCAACGCTTCTTCCTGATCATGCGTGACAAAAATGAAAGTGATGCCAAGACGTTGCTGCAATTCCCTCAGTTCGTACTGCATGTCCGTGCGCAGCTTCAAGTCCAACGCCGACAAGGGTTCATCCAGGAGCAACACATCCGGTTCGTTGACTATAGCTCTGGCGATTGCAACCCGCTGTTGTTGGCCACCCGACATTTCACTGATTTCACGATTTTCATAGCCTTCAAGTTGGACCATTTTCAAGGCTTCTTTCACTTTTTGTATGATTTGGTCCTTAGGCATTTTCTTGATCGTCAATCCGAATGCAATGTTATCGAAAACATTCATGTGGGGAAACAAGGCATAGTCCTGGAAAACGGTATTGACTTTACGTCGGTTCGCTGGAATGTCATTTACGGTTTCGCCATTTATTTTTATGACGCCTTCGGTAGCATCCGCGAATCCGGCTATCAAACGCAGGATTGTTGTTTTTCCACAGCCGGAGGGGCCTAATAAGGTATAGAATTTGCCCTTTTCAAGTTCAAAGTTAATATCGTGCAACACAGTTTCATCATCGTACACTTTTTTTACATTCTCCAAAGTGATGATCGGTTTATCAGTCATTCTCTCACACCTTTTCAATTTAATTTAAGGAAGCTTAAAACGGCAGCCTTCCAGTGTCTTCTCGCACTTTCCAACGGCATTCAGTGCTTTCATGTTAACATATAACACTATCATTATATAAGAAGTAGGCTCATTTACAATGAAACCTGAACAAAAAACGCCAGAAATGATCATTCTGACGTTTGGGACTAATATGAATTTTATTAGAACAGACGCGCAGCCCGATCGTAGTACACGAATTTTTCCGTAAAGGAGTAAGGATCCGTCATACCGATTTGATTCGCGAAGGTGAACAATGTGGTCTCTTTCAGTGAAGCTACTTGAATCAGCCTTGGATTGATGAGGACAAAAGCGGAACTCGTATCAGCCACAATTTTCCCTTTGGCCATAACGACCGCTCTGCGGGTGTATTCGAGCATCAGATGCATATCATGCGTTACAATGACGACGGTCACGCCGTTCTGGTGGATCTGTTGGAGGAAGTGCATGATGTCTTTATAGTGACTGAAATCTTGTCCGGCGGCCGGCTCATCCAGGATGATCAGCTCAGGGTCAAGCGCCAATACGGCTGCAATCGACACCCGTTTCAGTTGGCCGAAACTCAGCATGGATAACGGTAAGTCTTTTATGTATTGCAATCCGCAGACTTTCGCAACTTCATCAACTTTCTTTTCGATCGCTTCCTCGTCCATGTTGCGCTGTCTCAGTTTTAAGGCAATTTCTGCATATACGGTTTCCTGTGACAAACTGTCTTTTGGATTCTGCGGGACATAACCTACGTGGTTTTCAGCCTCATCCGCATCAATGTCGCTGATTTCATGGCCTTTCCAATAGATCCGGCCACTTTGTGGTTTTTCTTCTCCGGTCATCAAACGGGAAAGCGTCGATTTTCCGGCGCCGTTCGCACCGACAAGGCTGAGCATTTCCCCTTTGTAAATTCGGAGGAAGGCTCCATCGACGATGTCCTCGTCATTCCAAGGATATTTGAACGATAAACCATCCAGTTCCAAAAGCACTTCATCATAGTCGGCATAACGGAATTGCGGCAAATAATTCAGCCAACTCTCCATCTGTTCCTTTAATTGCGGTCCGTTCACTTTCTTTACATTCGCCAGCTCCCTGACATTGTCCAGATCGACTCCGGCATAGCGCATCGCCGTGATGTACAGCGGCTCCCTGATGCCGATATCGCTCAAAATTTCGGTACGGAGTATCTCTTCCGGCGTTGCGTCAGCGATGATCCGTCCACCGGAAAACAACAGGATGCGGTCGATTGGTTGTGCCAAAACATCTTCAAGCCTATGTTCGATGATGAGGACAGTCGTATCGCTGACGCGATGCAGATCGTCGATGAATTTCATGGCCAAATCCCCGGAACTCGGGTCCAGATTCGCTAATGGCTCATCAAATAAAATCAATGGTTTGCCATCCAAGGAGATACCCGCCATTGTGATGTCAACCAATTGCTGTTCCGACAATTTCATGAAACTGCGCTTCAGATAAGGCCGTTTCTGCAAAAATTCGTGCCAATTCTCCAGTTTTTTCAAATCTTCGGCGGAACGGAATGGAATTTGTTGTTTCACTCCAAATTTTCCCATCTGATCTGCGTGGGGAATCAAGCTATTCTTTATCAGCTTCATTTCATTCGGAAGAAAATCTTCAAAAGGGGCTACTGTTTGGTCAACTTGATGGTGAAAGAGGATATTTCCACTCACATCGCCGTTCTCTTCACTCGGCAATACGCCTGTAAGGCAGCGGGCAAAGGTCGTTTTCCCCGATCCGCTAGGGCCGAGCACAAGTATTTTTTCCCCTTCGTAGATAGTGACATTCAGTTCTTCCAAAGTCGGTTCGTTTTGATCTGAATAAGTGAAACTAAAGTTCTGAAAAGATATCAGTGGTCTTCGCATGGCTATCCTCCTTCATTAGTATATTCAAAAAATAATTAAGTGCTATCCAAAAAAGAGCTGAATGTTCACACCCAGCCTTCTTTTCACCTATACGCTTCCCACTTTATCTTCTCCGATGATCCGGACTTCCGTTTCCAATGGCACGCCATAATGCTCCATTATGACTTTTTTGATATGCGCTATCAGTTCAATGTAGTCGGTTGCTGTAGCTTGATTGATGTTCACGATGAAACCTGCATGCTTCATCGAAACCTGCGCCCCGCCCCACGTCAATCCCTGAAGACCCGCTTCTTGAATCAATTTACCTGTGAAATATCCGGTTGGCCGTTTGAAGACACTCCCACATGAGGGATATTCCAACGGCTGCTTCGACTCGCGCAAGGCAGTCAATTCATCCATTCGGGCTTTGATCGCTTCGTGCTTGCCTTTTTCCAGATCGAAGACAACTTCGAGAACGATTTCGTTCGTTTCCTGAAGTTTACTATGGCGATAGGAAAACTCAAGTTCATCCTTTGAGTAGGTTTTTATTTTGCCTTCGCGGGTAATCACCACGACGGATTCGATGACTTCTTCAACTTCACCATCGTATGCTCCAGCATTCATATAGACCGCTCCGCCGACGCTACCAGGAATGCCGCATGCGAATTCCAAGCCGCTCAACCGCTCCGCTAAAGCCATTCGGGAAGCATCGATCAAACGTGCGCCGCTCTGGACAGTCAACCGATGGCGTTTCACTTCCATGTGGTCCATTTCCGTCAGGATCATAACGATACCGCGGACGCCGCCATCCTTGATGATGACATTACTGGAGTTGCCCAATACCGTCAAAGGAACTTGTTTCTCGTTCACCCAAGAGACAACAGCCGCAACCTCATCTTTGGACTTTGGAAAGACCAGCACATCTGCTGGGCCGCCTGTTTTTGTATATGTATAGTGTGACAATTTTTCATTCTCTTTAACGATCATTTCAGGAAACTGTTGTTTTATTTCCTTTCCCAACATTCATTTCACCCACTAAATTTATTTATGTAGTCCATTTTAACATCACTTGATACCGATTTGTATCAAATTAGTAAGCGGCAGCAATTAATTATAGGCTTTTAACCTTTAATTAACCTAATTTTAATAAAAATCAATTATGCACCTATTCATGCTATTCTAACACAAGTTTATGAAATAATTTACAATTTAATCAATTTGAAACAGCATTGTTAGATAACGGGAATCCATTTTCGTCTTTGAACGTTTCTTTCAGCCCTCTTCTTTGCGATTAGAACGTGCAGGTATGGTAAAATAGGATAGATAATAGATAAAGGAGGCTGCTCTATGCAACCGAAACAAATCAGAAACGGGATCACTTTTACACTCTTGTCGATCCTATATCCGCTTTACCTTTTTACCACCAAAGATCCTGATTCAGTATCCACTACATCATTAGTGTTGGCGCTGTTTTTGCCGCTAGTTGGAACGATTTTTGCGCTGAACATCCCGGAACCGAAAATGAAATGGTCTTTGGCTGTCCTCAACCTGATCATTTTCATCCTGTTCCTTTATTATACGTTTGCGTTACGTTAAGGCAGGTGGACAAAATGGAACTGAAATTTGTCTCATGGAACGTCAATGGCTTGCGGGCAATCGTAAACAAGAACTTTGCGGATATTTTTTCGGACTTCGATGCTGATTTCTTCTGTCTGCAGGAAACAAAACTGCAGGAAGGACAGATCGAGCTAGCATTTCCCGGATATGAATCCTACTGGAATTATGCCGATCGCAAAGGCTATTCAGGAACCGCGATATACACGAAACACACCCCGCTCTCTGTCCGATTAGGCATCAGCGTTGCCGAACATGATTCGGAAGGACGCGTCATCACCTTGGAGTATGGCGATTTCTTCCTGGTCAACGTCTACACCCCGAATTCACAGGAGCAGCTGAAGCGGTTGGACTACCGGATGCATTGGGAAACGGCCTTTCTGGCTTATCTGAAGGGCCTGGAGACAGAAAAACCGGTCATTGTCTGCGGTGACCTCAACGTTGCCCACGAAAACATCGATCTGAAGAATTGGAAAACGAACCGCAAAAACGCGGGCTTTTCGGACGAGGAACGCGCCAAGTTCAGCGATGTGGTCGCGAACGGATTCATCGATACTTTCCGCTACTTCCATCCGGATGCGGAAGGCAGATATTCCTGGTGGAGTTACCGCTTCAACGCCCGCAAAAACAATGCAGGTTGGCGGATCGACTACTTCCTGGTATCGGAAGCTTTGAAGGATGCTCTGGTCGACGCGGATATCCATGAAAATATCTTCGGAAGCGACCATTGCCCGGTATCGCTGAAGCTTTCGCTGTAGCAACGAAATATCAGAAGCATCAATCAGTCGGGAGGAATGGAATATGGATTTTCAAAATCGTGTAGTCGTGGTGACCGGCGGAGCAAACGGCATCGGCCGAGCCACGGTGGAATCATTTTTGGCTGCGGGTGCCGCTGTCGCATTCGTGGACACGGATAAGGAAGCCGGCCAAAAGATCGTTTCCCGTTTCGCAACGAACGATGTCTATTTCCATCACGGAGACATCGCTGAGGAGGTTGCCCTTCACGCTTTTGCGGAAGCCGTCAAGCAACGCTTCGGCAAAGTCGATTATCTGGTGAACAACGCCTGCATCAGCAAAAAAGGAATCCTGTCGGCGTGTTCCTTTCAGGACTTCAATTATGTCCTGGCTTTGGGCGTCACAGCTCCGTACCTGTTGACGAGCTTGTTTTTGCCGGTGTTCCCAGCTGGCGCCTCGGTCGTGAACATCGCATCAAGCCGCGGTTTCATGTCGCAAAAGGACACCGAAAGTTACTCGGCGGCTAAAGGCGGCATCCTCGCGTTGACGCACGCCCTCAGTATCTCATTGGCCGGGAAAGCCCGGGTCAATTCCATCAGCCCAGGTTGGATCGACACGGGTTCCTTCCATAAAGAGGAAGACTATCAACCGGACTATGAAGCCGCGGATCTCCTGCAGCATCCCGTCGGCCGTGTCGGTGTGCCGGATGATATCGTACAGATGATCCGTTTCCTCTGCAGCGACGCAGCCGGCTTCATCACCGGACAGAATTTCACTGTCGATGGCGGGATGTCCAAGCTCATGATCTACCACAACGACCATGGCTGGACCTATAATCCCGAAGCCGAATGATCGGCCGTGTTGGGTGAACGCGCATGCTGAACTACCCACAAAAATAAGCAGGACGACCTTCATATGAAAGGTATCCTGCTTATTTTTGTTATCCGGCCCGAATCAATTCGGTCGGCCTTATTTTCCCGGAAACTGCTTCACGAACCATTGTGCAGCCAACTCGGCAACCTGTTCCAGTGTCCCGGCTTCTTCGAACAGGTGGGTGGCTCCCGGAATAAGGGTCATTTCTTTTTCGCAGTTCAGTAATGCGTAGGCCTGCTCATTCAGCTCGATTACGCCGTCATCATAGCCACCCACCAACAACAACGTCGGGGCTGTGACTTTGGCCAAATATGCTTTCGCCAAATCCGGACGTCCGCCTCGCGAAACAACGGCCTTGATTTCATCGCCTAACGCAGCTGCCGATTGCAGAGCAGCTGCCGCTCCCGTACTGGATCCGAAATACCCGATCGGCAACTGTTTCGTTTCATCCTGCTGCTTGGCCCAATTCTCGGCAAGCGTCAACCGCTGAGCCAACAGATCGATATCAAAACGCTTGTCGGTCCACTCGCTTTCTGCTTCCGTCAACAAATCCAACAACAAAGTGGACAAGCCATGTGCCCGCAGTACGCTGGCCACGTATTTGTTGCGCACACTGTGTCGGCTGCTGCCGCTACCGTGGGCAAAAATGACAAGGCCTTTCGGGTCTCTGTGCAGGACCAAATCACCCATCAAGGTGACGCCCGCACCGGTTATCCTGACTGCCGTTTCTGGATCACTCATCTGCCTTCTCCTCCTTCACATGCATACTTCGGAGTAAGGCGACGACCTCATTGTCGTCAAGCTGATCGAAGCGGACATAGTAGGCCCCCTCGAGGCAAAGCAAATACGACGATATCTTCTCCGCGGTACTTCTCCAAAGCTTCCGCCAGCAGCATGCCGGCCTCTTTGCGATCGTTAAAAAGCATAACGTTCCCTCCTTGTCCGACAATATCTTCCCATTGACTGAAACAAGTGCATGTTGTTCGACTGTTTTCCGACTTTCACTGCAATTTTTTTCTGCAGTCTTTTCTCAACCAAATCATAGCACGCAAAGGTCCCAAGGAGGAGCAATAACACTTCTGGATCAGTTGATACTTTTCTTCAATGCCTCAAGATTATCCAGCATGACCGAAATATAATCCGAACCCTTTTTCTGGTCCTCTTCGGTGATCCCTTCGAGAGGACTCAATACCGCCAGTTCGACGCCGACCTCTTCCGCAAGCGTCTCCGCGGTCTGTGAAGAAGCATTGTTCCCAAAATAAATATGCGAAATATTGTTGGCTTTCACGTAATCGGAAAGTGTGGCCAAAGCTGCCGCGCTCGGTTCAACCTCGGCATTCAGACCCGTTACGGAAATCTGATTAAGATCATAGCGGGCCGCCAAATAAGCGAAAGCCGCATGCTGCGTCACGAAAGTACGGTTTTCTGTTCCTTCAAATGCAGCTCGGTAGGCTTCATCCAATTCATTCAGTTTCCCGTTATAAATTCCGGCATTTTCCAGATAATCCTCAGCATTGTCTGGATCCGCTTCAGCTAATCCTTCCGCAATCGTCGATACCTCTGTCTGCGCAAGCACAGGGTCCAACCAAACATGCGGATCGACAGTATGCGAATGACCAGCATTCGCCCCTTCCTCCTCAGACTCATGATCGTGCGCGTGAGCCTCGCCTTCATACTCCAACAGCGTGATTGCGTCGCTCGCACAAATGACCACCATATCCGAAGTATCGATGGACGCCAGCACATCCGGCACCCATGTCTCCATCTCGGGACTGTTGTAGATGAAAACATCGGCATCTTGGATTTCGGCGATCATCTGGCTCGAAGGTTCAAAGGAATGCACCTCCATTCCGGCTTCCAAAAGCATGCTCACCTCGGCATCGTCCTGCGCAACCTGTTTCGTAAAATCGTACATCGGATAAAAGGTCGTGACAACCTGCAGCTTGTCCGACTCCGTATTTTCTGTTGTGCTCCCGGCTGCTCCGCAACCAGCCAATAGTGCAGTTGCCCCTACTAGCGACAAAGCCCACTTCATGCTCTTTTTTTGTTTCATTTTGCTCTTCCTCCGTTTTCTTTCTATGGTCTATCCAAAAATCGGCTAATGATTCTCACTCACCAAATCGTAACGATTACGTTTTAAAGGATAACTGAAAGATTATGCAGATGCAAGCATTTTGTATCAAATAATTTATTCCTTCATATATATAAATTTTTATACTTATCGAAAGCAACCCACTCCTGTCCCTACTACAACGCAAAAAAAAGGAAGTGCTCCAACTTTCGGAACACTTCCTCCTAAATCAGTAGTCTCATCCTCGCTTCATTGATTGTTCAATCTTAATGATCTACGAACTTTTCAATACTGGTTACGCTTGGTTTTCAGGCAAGTCATCTAAGCTTTCGCTTCCAGTTGCTTGAATGAAATCTACTGTTTATTGATCTTAGAATGGATCAAGTTTTCATGGCTTAGAAAATTATCTAGGACACAAATTCCGAACCATCTAAGATTTTGCATTAACAGCTTGACTGAAAAGCTGTTAACCGGAAAATCTTTTTGAAGGATTTCCCTGAAAGAGTGGCATACTCTTTTTTGGTTCTTAGTCTTACTTAGTATGTCTCTCTTTGTATAGTTATAATAACATGTAAGCGTTATCAAGTCAAGCAGAAAATGACGATTTAAATAAAAAAATTTCCCAAATTTTTCACCTAAACCGTCACGCTGCTTTTGTATATTAATCGATCATCAGGCTCATCATGACGCCATCGATAAATTCCCCGTCAATCAACATGGCACGCGGCATCACCGCTTCTCGTTGGTACCCCATTTTTTCATAAAGATGGATGGCGCGTTCGTTTTCGCCATGGACTGTCAGCTCCAAGCGGCGGATCACGCCGCTCTCGATTGCCCAAGTCTCGATTTCTTCCATAAGAACCGATCCGATTCCGAATCCCCAATACTCCTTCTCGACCGTAATGCCGACTTCACCGACATGTCTAAGTTTGGGTTTATCCGTTGCCCCGACAGACGCCAAACCAATCAATTGCTTGTTATTTATCGTCGCGATCAGCATGACATTGTTGTCTTTCTCCATCAAGTCTTCCAGATAAAGTTCCTCGAAAGCTTCGGACAATTCCAACCCTTCAGCTCCATATGCCAAATACGGTGTCTCAGCGCCAGTCTTTTTGCTGAAAGCGATGATGTCTTTTGCATCGGCCGGAATGGCTTCCCGGATCATGATTTCGACTTTTTCTCTCTTGCGCATATTATTGTCCTTCTTTCTTGAGTATTCCCTGTAGTGTTTCGACCAAAGCATCATAGCGTTCGCCGGTCGGGATAAATGTGACTTCCCGGTTTTCATAAAATTCCCCGGTAGGGACCAATTGGATCGTCAAATATGCATCCGGCAATTCCTCTTCGATGAAGGTAGCCCATTCAATCACCGAAACCCCATTCCCATACAGATATTCCTCCAAGCCCATATCATCGCCTCCGACATCCTCCAGACGATAAACATCCATATGGTACAGCGGCAACCTGCCTTTCGTGTACTCTCTGATCAAAGTATACGTGGGGCTCTTTATGACAGTATCAATACCTAAGCCCTTCGCCAACCCTTTTGTAAAGGTTGTTTTCCCGGCACCTAGATCTCCCTCAAGGAGTATGACGTCTTTCGGTTCCAATAGTTGCGCCAATTGCGCAGCTATCCACTTTGTTTCTTCTTCATTCTTTGCTGTTAAGGTGAACATTCTGTTTCTGCCCCCATCTTCACCAATTTATTTTGTTCCATTCCTTATTATAGAAATATTCACTCCGGAATGCACCTTTTTTCTGAGCATAGTCCAATTTGGCTTGCAAAAAAAAATGGAAAGCCGGATTTGATCCATGCTTTCCATTCTCTTATTAATCAAGTAATGTTTGGTTTGCTGTGATGATGGCTGTTTTATAGACATCTTCTTCGTTACATCCGCGCGACAAATCGGAGATCGGTTTGTTCAAACCTTGCAGGATTGGGCCTACTGCTTCGAAACCACCGAAACGTTGTGCAATTTTGTAGCCGATATTTCCTGATTGGATTTCAGGGAATATGAAGACTTTGGCTTGACCGGCTACAGTTGAGCCAGGTGCTTTTTGTTTAGCGACTACTTCAGAGAAAGCTGCATCGAATTGCAGTTCACCGTCAATGTTGTATTGAGGAGCCAATTCTTTTGCGATTCTTGTAGCTTCCACGACTTTGTCAACTTCTGGTGATGCCGCTGAACCTTTTGTTGAGAAGCTCATCAAAGCAACATTTGGTTGGATTTCGAACATTTCAGCTGTCTTAGCACTTTCAACAGCGATTTCAGCCAATTCTTGAGCGCCAGGATTGATGTTGATTGCACAGTCAGCGAAAAGGAATCTTTCAGTACCACGGATCATGATGAAAGCACCACTTGTGCGGCTTACGCCTGGTTTTGTTTTGATGATTTGAAGTGCTGGACGGACAGTATCACCTGTAGAGTGAACGGCACCGCTCACTAAGCCATCTGCCAAACCCATGTGTACTAGCATTGTTCCGAAATAATTCTCATCCAACAATAATTTTTTTGCTTGTTCTTCAGTGACTTTTCCGTTACGGCGAGCGACAAATGACGCAACCATTTCATCGAGTTCAGCATAATCAGTTGGATCGATGATTTGGATACCATTTAGTCTGAATCCGCGGCCTTTTGCAGCTTCTTTAACTGCATCCACATTTCCGATAACGATTGGTTCCACTAAGTCTTCCGCTTTAAGACGTACGACTGCACCTAAGATTCTTGGTTCTAAGCCTTCCGGGAAAACGATTTTTATTTTTTTTCCTACGATTTTTTGGCTTAAGCCTTCAAACATGTCCAAAAAAAATCCCTCCAGATTCGATTTATAATACTCAACTATCATACAGCAAATACGAAAAAAAAAACAGACATTTATGGAATTTACTGTTACAATTTCATCATTTCTCATGAAACTGTCATATCTCCTTCACTTTTTTGCGGGCCTTATCTTTTGCAATCCTTTACATTGTTGTTTATACTATGTTTTAGCATTTAAAAGTAGCATAATAAAAGGAGTCCTTCAATATGTCCATTTATGAATATTCAGCAACTAAAACAGATCAGTCATCTGTATCATTGGAACAGTATAAAGGAAAAGTCATCTGCATCGTCAACACAGCTTCGAAGTGCGGTTTGGTGGGGCAATTGGATGAACTGGAGGAGCTTTACGAAAAATACAAAGACAAGGATTTCATCATTTTGGGATTTCCATCGAATCAGTTCAATAACCAAGAACCTTTGAATGGAGTCGAAGCTGCTGAATTCTGCCGACTCAATTATGGCGTCACTTTTCCGATTTTCGATAAAATCGAAGTGAACGGTGAGAATGCAGATCCTCTTTACAAATATCTGGTCGAACAGACCGGAGGCGGTGCGATCAAGTGGAATTTCACGAAATTTCTCATCGGCCGCGACGGCGAAATCATCAAGCGTTTTGCCCCGATCACGGCACCGAAGAAAATGACGAAGCTGATCGAAAGCGCACTGGAACAACCAAACCCTCTTTGAGTGCACAAAAAGGCAAGGCCACTGAGTTTCACTCAGTGGCCTTGCCTTTGTTTATTGGTTCTATTTCATTGTTCTGTATAAAATTCCTGCAAGAGCCTGCTCATCTGCTGGTAACGCGGGAACATCGCCGCATAGACGGACTTGCTGTCTTCGTTCGGTTGATGTTCGATTGAAGCACCCATCAACTTTTCTGCGTCATCCACGGATTCCACCAAGCCCAAGCTCTTCAGCGTGATCAAAGCGGCACCCGTACAGGAACTTTCAAAAGTTTCAGGGAATTCGATCGGCATACCGATGATATCCGTCAAGATTTGGCGCCAAGCCAGCGAGCGCGAAAAGCCCCCGCTGGCCATGATTTTTGTTGGTTCGCCGTTCATAGAGATGACCGTTGCCAGCACATCCTTCAGATTCAGGCAGATCCCCTCCAAAACGGAGCGCAAAAAATGTTCTTTCGTATGCAGCATGTTGATGCCGCTGAAATTCCCTCTGGCATCCGCATTCCACAAAGGCGCCCGTTCTCCGTTCAGATAAGGATGAAAAACCAACCCATCAGCGCCAGGTGCGACGTTCGCAATCATCTCCATCGCTTTGTCGTAGAGATCCTCATCAGCAACATTGGCCGGCAAAAATTGTTTGATGGCCCAATCAAAGATGTTTCCGCCATTGTTGACGGCGCCGCCGTTCACATAATGGTTTTCATCCAGGATATAACTGAATGTTCGTCCTTCCGGGCTTACATAAGGTTTTTCACTCGTCATCCGGACCGCACCACTCGTACCGATCGTGATGGTTGCCGTACCGGCGCGAATCGCTCCCATACCCAAGTTGGCTAAGCAGCCGTCATTCCCTCCAACTATGAAGGGCGTATCCGCAGCCAGCCCCAGCAACTCAGCCACTTCCTCCGAGAGGCCGCTCAGTTGTTTACCAGGATTTACCGGCAACGGCAGCATTTGACTCGTGATGCCACAGAATTCCAGAATTTCCTCATCCCAGCGGAATTCCCGGATATTGAACAATCCGGTAGCCGAGGCAACGGAATAGTCCACGACGAATTCACCGAACAGCCGCCAGAGAATGTATTCCTTGATGCCGATGAACCAACGCGCTGCTTGGAACACTTCGGGCTTTTCTGCTTTCAGCCAAAGAATCTTGCTTATCGGGGACATCGGATGCAGCGGTGTGCCTGTTTTTTCGTAAAAACGCTGGCCCATTCCGGAATGCTTCAGCATGCTTGCGTATTTTTTTGAACGATTATCGGCCCAGGTGATGCTCCGAGTCAACGGCGTTCCTTCCGCGTCCATGAGGATCAAGCTGTGCATGGCGCTCGAAAAGCCGATCCCGGCAATATCCGTCGGGCCCAGTTCAGCTTTCTGTATGACTGCTTTTATTGTTTTCAATACGGCTGAAAAGATCTCATCCAAGTCTTGTTCCGCCATTTCGGGATTCTCTTTAATTAATGGATAATGTGCGTACGCTGATTCATAAGCTGAGCCGTCCGTTTCGTACAGTACGGCTTTTGTGCTTGTGGTACCGACATCCACTCCCATGACATATCGTGCTGCCAAATAAAAAACCACCAATCCAAAAAATTTATCTTATTTTTCCACGACCTTAATCATTATAGCAAAATTCCACAAGCATTGGCGCAAATTTTTTGATAATGTTTAATATTCTGGCTTCGATGGTTTACATTTTCTTAACGGAATCTTTTCTGGAAATCCATCGCTGTCTGCTATACTGGTGACATCCATGCACAAGGAGGAATGATTTTGGGTTACTACGATCAACATATGCATACGCATTTTTCGCCCGATTCTGCGGAATCATTTGAAAATTATCTCGAGCAAACAGACGGACTGCTCGTCACAACGGAGCACCTGGATTTCCACGATGCCTACAACGGCGGTGTGGATACCGTCTTGGATTATGCTGCCTACAGGGATAAAATAGACGCACTGAACACAATCCACGATGGACGCATCCGCTGTGGCATCGAAGTCGGCTATACGCCTGAGTCCCACGCGCAAATTACAGCTTATCTGGAAGGCAAAGCCTTTGATGTCATCCTGCTGAGTGTTCACCAAAACGGGCGCTATGATTACTTGCAGCCAATCATCGATGAGATGGACCCCAAAGCGGTCATGAAGGAATATTTCGAGCTCTGTACGCAAGCTGTCCGGCAAGTCGATGGCGCAAATGTTTTCGCGCACTTTGATTACGGAATCCGTCGCTTGCCCGTCACGGTAGACGATCTTCGGGAATTCGAGCCTTTGCTGAAGGGGCTGCTCGATGAAATCATGGCGAAAGAAATGGCACTGGAATTGAACACGCGCAGCATGTATGAATACAACAACGCCGACTTGTACCGCTATATGATCGGCCTCTATCTGGAAATGGGCGGGACCCGATTCAGTCTTGGTTCAGATGCGCACAGCATCCAGAAATACCGCTATCACTTCGACGATGCCATCGCGTTGTTAAAGGATTTGGGTGTGCACGAATTGACCCTTTTCAAAAATCAAGTTGGCTATACCGAACCCATCTGAACCGGCTGTAAACTATACCTTTGATGGAGGAACCTCATGACCTATACCAAAGAAATCTACAAGGAAATTTGCTTTGTTTTTGCCCGACTGGGTCTTTTCGCTTTTGGGGGTCCAGCCGCACACATCGCCATGATGGAGGACGAATTGGTGACGAAGCGGGAATGGCTTAAAAAGACGGAATTCATGGATCTGCTCGGATTCACGAATCTGATTCCCGGTCCGAACTCTACGGAACTGGCTATCGCGTTGGGCTACAAGCGCGGCGGGAAAATCGGATTGTTTTTGGCGGGCATTTGCTTCATCTTTCCGGCCATGACAATCGTGTTGTTGTTGGCTATGTTCTATAAACAGTACGGCGAAGTGCCGCTCATCGAAGCGCTTTTCAGCGGCATCAAACCGGTCATCCTTGCAGTCATCATCCAGGCCCTTTTTAGGCTGGGACAGACGACCATCAAGGACAGCAAATCGTTGCTTTTGTTCTTGGCGGCCTATCTGCTGTCGCTGATGGGTGTCGGCGAAATCACGATCCTCATCCTGACCGGACTGACGATGCTGCTGATGCAGCAATTATCCAAATGGCGCTCGCATCATCTGGCGATCGAACCGATGTCGCTGATGCTGCTGTTCCTGACTTTCTTGAAAATCGGATCGGTCCTTTACGGGAGCGGCTATGTGCTATTGGCTTTTTTACAGGCTGAATTCATCGAGCGCTATGCTGCGCTGACCAGCACACAGTTGCTGGATGCCGTTGCGATCGGCCAGTTCACCCCAGGCCCGGTCTTCACGACGGCGACTTTTGTTGGCTATCTGATTCAGGGCGTCCCGGGTGCCATCTTGGCGACTGTCGGCATCTTTTTGCCTTCCTTCCTGCTGATTCTTTTGTTGCATCCGCTGTTCAACCGACTACGATCATCCGAAATCTTCTCCGTTATTTTGGACGGAATCACGATTGCTTCGCTGGCATTGATGGCATCCGTATCTTGGCAATTGGGGATGGCCACCTTCGTCTCTTGGGTCAGTGTCGTCATTTTTGCCGCCAGTTTTATCGGCCTCACTCGATTCAAGGTGAATTCTTCCTATCTGATCATCATGGGTGGATTCATCGGTTGGCTGGTCACGATGTTTTGAATGTATCATCCAGACAAAAAGCCCCTCATCACTTGCCTTATTCCGGCGGTGATGAGGGGCTCTTTTTAAAACTCCAAAATATTTCGCTTCTCTACTTTCATAAAAACGAGCTCGCCTTTATCAAGCAGATTGAAGGTGCGGTACAGATGATCCGCTCGCAGCGCAACGCCCTGCTCGGTTTCGATCACGTATGACAAAATATTCCCGCTGATCGTTTCATCGATGACTTTCCCTTTGAAATACAGGTGTTCATCCGTCTCAGGCTGCGGTTCCTTGAAATACTCGATGGCCTCCGGACGGATGGCGATTTGGCTAGCCTGCGTTTTTATCCGGGTCAGCTTTTCAAACTCCGAACCGCTCAACAAATTGTAGTTGCCGATGAACGAAGCTACGAAATGCGTTTTGGGATGCGTATATATTTCCGTCGGTGTGCCGGACTGCTCGATTTTTCCGGCAGCCATGACATGAATGACATCCGACATCAGCATCGCTTCATCTTGATCATGCGTCACAAAAATCGTCGTGATATGCAAAGCCTTCTGGATGCGACGGATCTGCTTTTGGAGATTCTTCCGCAACAACGCATCAATAGCAGACAGCGGCTCATCCAGCAACAATACTTTCGGTTCAGTCACGATGGCGCGTGCCAAAGCTACCCGTTGCTTCTGGCCGCCGGACAATTGCGTCGGATAATGGTTCTCTTTACCGGACAAGCCAACGAGCTCGATCATGCGGGCGACTTTTTCTTTGATCAGACCCGGATCCATTTTCTGCATCTTCAAACCGAATGCGATGTTCTCCGCTACATTCATGTTGGGGAACAGCGAGTATTGTTGAAAGACCATTCCGATATTCCGTTTCCCCGGCGGTAACTCCGTCACATCCTGACCGTTGATGTGGATGCTCCCCCCATCGATACTTTCAAAACCGGCAAGCGAACGCAACAAAGTTGATTTTCCGCAACCGGATGGGCCCAACAACGTGACCAAGTCGCCTTCATTCACCTGCAGATCAAGATTTTTCAACACTAAATTTTCACCGTCATATGATTTTCGAATGTTTCTGAATTCTATATAAGCCATTATTTCTCCTCTATACGTAACAAAACGTGAAGCTATCACTCCATTTTTGTATTTGTTTTTGCTTTTTTGGTCTCTTTCGAGCCCAGATAACCCGCCAAATTCGTCAAAATCAGCATGATGCAGAAGATGACTACTGAAATAGCACTGGCTGCATGTCCCGATACACTTCTGGTCTTATCCAGGAAAATGCTGGTTGTTTCATAGTAACTTCCAGCAATGATGTTCACCAATACGAAATCGCTGAACAAAATGCCTATCGAGAGCAAAATCGTCGCAACCAGTCCCTTCAACACGCTAGGTACGATGATCCGGAAATAGGCATAAAGCCTACTGGCGCCCAACGTTTCCGCGGCTTCCAGAATCGGCATGACTTCCAGTGTGGTCAAAGCGTTTTTGATGCCTTGGTACATGTAGGGAAGAATGACGATTCCGTAGGCACAGCTCAATAAAAAAATGCGATTCGACAGAAAGGTGCTGGAAGAGGCATAGAGCGAAATGATTGATACCGCAAGGATGACCCCTTGGATGCCGTAAGGGATTTTTGACAATAGGTCCAAATACTTATCCCATTTCGGGTAATGAATCTGCACGACATACATCGCCAACAAAAGCAGCAGCAATAGAACCAACGTCGGAATGATCGCGATCAGCAAAGACCTGCCTATCGCGCCCGCCATCCCGCCTGACTCCACAAAAATTCCGCTATAAAATTCAAAAGTGAACCCTTCCGGGATGATGTTGCTCAAATCCCTGAACAAAGAATTCAACAGCGTCACAAACAGCGGCAGCAGTAAAACCACGGACAGGATGACGATGATGAATGACGAAAAGGGCGTGCTTCGTTTCTTCATTTTTTACACACCCTTTCTGAATTTCTTTAACAGGCTGTTGCTTAAAACCGTCATCGTGCTCATCAATACGAGCATCACGATCGACAAGGCACTTCCCAACTCCACCTGTTGGACGACATCACCTGTGAACATGGATGAAATCCGGATCGGCAATAAGGCATAATTGTTCCCGAGCAGAGCATACGGTGTCGCATAGGCTGCCAGCGCATTGGAGAAGAGGACGGAAAAGGTTCCGAAAATGCTGGGGAGCACCAACGGGAGGCCGATTTTTGTCCAGAATTGCCATGCCGTCGCATTCATCAGGCTCGCCGCTTCCTTGTATTCGGTTTTGATGCCGTCAAACGAAGGATAAAGCAACAAGGTCGCCAGAGGAATCTGGAAATAAATGAAGGTGATGAGGATCCCTGAGGTTGTGTACAGGTCGTAGTTGTTCAATACAGCCAAGTTCCATTTCTCACCCAATGTCGTCAGTATCCCTGAATTCCCCAACAACAGGATGAACGCAAACGCCAATACGATTCCTTGGAAGTTTGAAGTCATGTTCAAAGTGGTGATGTAGAACTTTTTCATCCTGTCGCCCGCTGTATGGATGGCATAGGCACCCAGGAGCGCCAACGCGATCCCGATGAATGCGGAAAGCAAGGAAACGAACAGGCTGTTCTTGATCGACATCAAGTAGTATTCGCTCGTAAACAAGGTCGTGAAATTGGCGAACGTAACGCTGCCTGTTGCCGGATTCCTGAAGCTGTTGATGAAGATGTTGGCTAACGGCATCAATTCGAACAGGAGGATGAGCAGCGCGAACGGCAGCAGCAATATGAGATACTTGCGTTTTTCATTCTGCAGCATCGCCAGACCCTCTTTTCATAAGGATTCCCTGAACCGCCTGCATGCGATCTCCGGCCGGAATGCCCAGCAAATTGCATAAAAATGGCGCAATCTCGAGCTGCGGGACGACTGCCTCTTCTTTGCGGAAGTCTTTGACGATTACCTTATCAGAAAACAAATAGAGCGGAACCAACCGATCTTCGTCAGAAATACCGTTATGCGTATGGTAGTCATTCATGCCATGATCGGAAGTGACCACGATCTGATAGCCTTCGCTCATCCATCTCCAGATGTACTGAGAAAGTTCAGCATCAACGCGGACGGCCGCCTGCACATATTCCTTGCTGTCGGCGCCGAATTTATGGCCGGCATCATCGATGTTCATCGAATGGATCAGCGTATAATCCGTCGCTTTCTTCCGGATCAAGTAATCGCCATCCGCAATCAGATGACTGTCCGGGTAATGATCTTCATGATAAAAAATGCCATGCTCGATGAGAGCATTCGTATCCAGTTGAATGCGATCCTCCATCATTTGAAAGGGTGCCCGGTTATACAGCTCGCTTACCCAGAAGTAAGCGGCCGCCCCCGTCTTGAGTCCGTTGTCCTTGGCGATTTCAAAAACACTCTGTTCTTTGGAACGACGGACTGTGCGATTCGAGGTGATGCCGTTTTCGGCAGCCGGCACACCAGTCTGCAGAACTTCATACAAGGGTCTTGATTGTGCGGGCATTTCTGATTTGATGGTGTAAGCCGCCATGATTCCTTTTTCGACCAGATGTTCCAAGAAGCCCATATGGTTATGGGCTGTCTTGGCATTCAATCCGTCCAACACTACAAAAATTACTTTATCCACTCTATTCAACCTCGATTATTTTACTTTTGTCAGTACTTCTTCTTGCCATCTTTGGCCCAGGCCGGCTGCAGCCTCTTCCCATGCATCAAAGTCAGAGACCGGTTGCGCCTTCACGTATTGCTCTTCCGGAAGCAAGATATCCTGCACTTCTTGCGGCAATTCGACATTATCACGGATAGGACGTGCGTAGCCTTTCGCCAAATTGATCTGTCCTTCATCAGAAAGGATATATTCGCGGGCTAAGGCTGCAGCATGCGGATTGGGAGACGTCGAATTGATGACTGTTGCATATCCGCTTTGGATCGTTCCATCCAACGGAACAGTCACTTCAAAACTGGCATTCGGATTTGTTTCGGAAACTTGGTTCGCATAATTCAATGCGTTGAAGTCCCAGAACAAGCCGACTTCGATTTCGCCTGATTCTAAACGGGCCAATGAAGTGTCGCCCAGGTCCAATCTGCCTTGTTCAGCCAGTTGCGCAAAAAAGGCAATGCCTGGATCCAAGTTGTTTTCATCTCCGCCATTTGCGATGGCTGCAGCCAGTACCGCATTTTGTGCTTGGGTTGCGGCATTTACATCACCGATCGTAACTTTATAATCGCCTTCCAAAATATCCGCGAAGCTGGTCGGGATATCCGTTACTTTTTCAGAATTAGTGATGAACGCTAATGTTCCGTAATAACCGACGATCCAATCGCCATCATCATCCTTCGCCCACTCCGGAATATCATCCCAGTAAGATGTTTTGTAGGCCAATGTCAGGCCGTCCGCTTCGGCAACAGGTCCGAAAGATTGGCCGACATCGCCGATATCCTTCGTCGGATTTTTCTGTTCCGCTTTGAACAAAGCCAATTCTTCAGCTGAACTCATATCCGTGTCCGCATGCGTCAAGTTGTAAGTTGTTTCGAGTTCGTCCCAAGTCTCGCCCCAGTTGGCCCATGTATCCGGCATCCCTACCGATTCCACATGGCCCTCTTCTTTAGCTTGTGTTTCAATTTCACTCAATGTCAAGGCGTTCAGATCGACTTCCGCCTCAGCAGTTGTCGCTGCTCCCGTTCCACATGCGCTCAAAACAAGCATGCTGCTCAATGCCAAACCGGCAAACAATCTTTTGTTGGACAATCTCATTTTATTCTCTCCTTATTTATGAATGAATTTTTCATTCTTTTTCGTTACGTATTTGACTACAAATAAATACTAACAGTCGGATGTAAAGAACAGTTGGATTCGTTGTTAACTTTTTGTAAACGGCAATGAAACCATGCGGTTGCAGCATTCCTTTCGAAAAAATTGGATAGCACTAGCTTCTGTTCATTCAGACGCAATGACGAGCTAAAACATGAATAATAGAAAGTTATCCATGGTTCCGGAACCTGCCTCAGCAAGCAACACTAAAATTGTCGAGGCACATATGCAAAAAAAGCAAGGAGAGCGGCGAATCGATCCGCTGCTCTCCTTGCTTTTCAGTTTAGTCAATCCATTTGACGTAATCTTCGTCTTCCATCGCCTCGACGGCACCCAACAGGTAGCCATTCCCGACTTGCGAGAAGAAGTCGTGGTTGCTGGTGCCGGTCGAGATACCGTTCATGACGATCGGATTCACATCGTCGGCCGTGTCCGGGAACAACGGATCGAAGCCCAGGTTCTGCAGGGCTTTGTTTGCATTGTAGCGAATGAAAACTTTGACGCGCTCCGTCCAGCCCAACTCGTCGTAGATGTATTGCGTGTATTTCACTTCATTATTGTAGAGTTCATACGTCAGCATATAGACCCAGTTCTTGACTTCTTCCTGCTCCGTTTCGGACAGTTGGTTGTAAGCGATCTGGAATTTATAGCCGATATACGTGCCGTGGACCGATTCGTCGCGCAGGATCAGTTTGATGATCTCCGCGACGTTCGGCAATTTGTTGTTGCCGAGGTACCAAAGCGGTGCATAAAATCCGGAATAGAACAAGAAAGATTCCAACAGCACGCTGGCAGCTTTCTTTTCCAACTGATTGCCGGATTTGTAGATATCGTTGATCAGACTGGCTTTGCGTTGGATAAATTCGTTGCTGTTGGTCCAGTTGAAGATGTCCTCGATTTCAGCCTTCGTATTCAAGGTGCTGAAGATCGAGGAATAACTTTTCGCGTGCACCGATTCCATGAATTGGATATTGTTCAATACCGCTTCCTCGTGTTGCGTGCGCATATCTTCCTTCATAGCGGCGATGCCGTCCTGCGATTGCAGCGTGTCCAAAAGCGTCAATCCTCCAAACACTTTCCCCAACATATCCTGCTCCGCTTTGCTGAGCGTACGCCAGTCGTCCAAATCATTGGACAACGGGATCCGCGTATCCAGCCAAAATTGTTCCGTCAGTTTTTCCCATGTCAACTTGTCCAGCATATCTTCGATGCTGTTCCAGTTGATTGCTATATAAGGCTTGTTTGCCATCCTTCATTCCTCCGTTAGACTTTTGCGATTATTGCATGACGGGTGATCAAATACAGTGCGTTGAATCATCAGATGGTGCATGATTCACAAGCGTTCGCTCCGATTTCGTCATTGTTTTCCGTAAAAGTACGCACATAGTAAATCGATTTTGCGCCTTTTTTCCAGGCATAATTGCGCAGGATGTTCAGGTCGCGAGTCGTCATTTTGTTTGTGCGCCCTTCTTTCCATTCATACATACCTTCCGGCAATTCTGAGCGCATGAACAACGTCAGGCTCATGCCTTGGTCGATGTGCTTTTGAGCAGCGACATAAATATCGATGACACGGCGCATATCGATATCGTAGGCCGAACGATAATACGGCATTGTTTCGTTGGAAAGCTGCGGAGCCGGATAATAAGTCTTACCGGTTTTCTTCTCTTGACGTTCTTCAATCAGACGCGTGATCGGGTGCAGACTTGCACTCGTTTCATTTACATAACTGATCGAACCGGTCGGCGCAATCGCCAAACGGTTTTGGTGATACAAGCCAGATTCATGGATTGCTTGTTTCAACTGCAACCAGTCTTCTTTCGTCGGAACCTTGATCCCTTCAAAGATTTGTTTGACTTTTTCGGATTGGAAAACGACATCAGTATCAGTATAGGCATCAAAATATTCGCCCGTATAATATTTGGACTTCTCGAAATTGACGAATGATTGTCCGCGTTCCTTGGCGATTTTGTTGCTGGCTGCCAAAGTGTAATAGTTCAAAAGCATAAAGTAGATGTCCGTGAATTCGATGGATTCAGGCGAACCGTAATGCATCTGATTCGTTGCGAACATCGTATGCAAGCCCATGCCGCCCAAACCGATTGTGTGCGCTAGGTCGTTCCCGTTCTTGACTGTCGGGACCGCATCGATGCTCGAGTGGTCGGTTACATAAGTCAGGGCACGGACCATCGTTTCGACCGATTTTCCGAAATCAGGCGATTGCATCAGGTTAGGGATATTCGTCGAACCCAAGTTACAGCTGATATCGGTTCCAAGCACTTCATACTCCTGCTTGTCATTCAGCAAGGAAGGTTGTTGCACCTGCAAAATCTCGGAGCACAGATTGCTCATGACGATCGTTCCGTCTACCGGATTGGTGCGGTTGGCCGTATCGATGTTGATGATGTACGGATAGCCGGATTCCTGCTGCAGTTTGCTGATCTCGTTCTCAAGGTCGCGGGCACGGATCTTCGATTTTGAAATTTCCGGATTGTTGACCAAATTTTCGTATTCCGCGGTGATATCGACATAGGAGAACGGTTTGCCGTAGATCCGCTCCACATCATATGGGCTGAACAGATACATCTGATCGTCCTTCGCCGCCAGCTCATAGAATTTGTCCGGAATGACGAGACCCAACGACAAAGTCTTCACGCGGATTTTTTCATCCGCATTCTCTTTTTTAGTGGAAAGAAAGGCCACGATATCCGGGTGGAATACGCTCAGGTACACCGCACCGGCTCCATTGCGCTGGCCCAACTGGTTGGAGTAGCTGAAGCTGTCCTCGAGAAGCTTCATGATCGGCACGACGCCGCTCGATGCGTTCTCGATTTTTTTGATCGGATCCCCGGCTGCCCGGACGTTCGACAGGTTGACCCCGACGCCTCCGCCGATGCGGGATAACTGCAGCGCGCTGTTGATCGTGCGGCCGATGCTGTTCATGTCATCCGTCGTTTGGATCAGGAAGCACGACACCAATTCCCCGCGGCGTTTTCTGCCTGCATTCAAAAAGGTAGGCGTCGCTGGTTGGTAGCGTTGATGGATCATCTCTTCCGCCAGATCGACAGCCAATTGCTGGTCCCCGTCAGCCAAAAAGAGTGCATTGAAGACGATCCGGTCTTCATAACGCTCCAAATAACGTTTGCCGTCGTTCGTCTTCAGCGCGTACTGGGTATAGAACTTGTAGGCCGCCATGAAAGACTTGAAACGGAATTTTTTGTTGTACGTATCCTGCATCAACTTTTTGATGAAATCAAGCGGGTATTTCTCCAGGAATTCTTTTTCGATGTAATCGTGCTCGATCAAATAATTCAGTTTTTCATCCAACGTATAGAAGAATACCGTGTTCGGATTCACATGCTCCAGGAAATAAGCTCGTACGGCTTCCTTATCCTTATGCAAAGGGATGGCATTATCAATCGGACGATTGATTTCATTGTTCAATTTATAATAGGTTACATCATCTGTTTTGGTTACTAATTTTGGACTATCCAAGTTCCGTCACCTTCTCTTTCAAAATCTGAATATCTTTCTCATTGCCTTGAAACTCAAACAAGTGCAGCAGCGGGACGCCATAATCGTGTGCCAAATCTTTCGCGGTAAAGCCGAAAAGCTTGCCGAAATTCAGGTTTCCACCACCTGCCACACCCTTGAAGTAAGCACGGTTTTGATCCGTCTCAATGAAATCGGTCAAAATATCCGTCACTTCTTTATCATAGGTCGGGGTAACGATGATGAATGGCTCCTCCATTTTTTGGAACGGATTACCGGCTGTTAATTCCATCGTTTCAAAGCCCAGTTTATTCACGAACTTCCTTGTTTGGCCGGTCAACGACATAAATACTACTTTCATTTTGCATCACCCTTTTCCAAACGTTCTTCATCCATTATACGTTTGTAAGAAGCGAATTACAACAAAAAGACACAACATGTAGTGTGCGCACACGGAAATCACACAACATATCGTGCCTTTGTTTGTATTTTCACTATAATTGGCCAAAACTGGCACCGCACTGAATGGTTGCCACCGGCGACATTTCAGAGTTTCATTCTAACATAATTCTCCGGGTGCACCTCGTGATACGCTCCAAAATTCACAAATTTGAATAGAATTTTTTCGCGAGCTGTTCCAGCACTTTCGGATCATCCACGAAAAAGCTATGACTGCCTCCAGGCACGATGTATTTCTGTGACCCGGGAATCAAGCGGTGCATCGCCTCTGTTTGGTCGTCGCGGATCAGATCGTATTCACCCGCCAGCAGCAAGGTTGGTGCTTGAATACGGCTCAGGTCTGCGGCAGAAAGATCCAATTCCTCCAGCATCAGCTTATGGACGCACAGTAGCTGCGTTTTTTCCGGGTCGGAATCCGGCAAAGCCAACAGTTCCTCGTAGCGTCCTAAGGTTTCTTCATAGCAATCATCGGTCAGGCCATCCGCTTCATAATTAGCACCCATAGCAATCAAAGAAGCGATCCGTTCTGGATGATGGGCCGCTAAATATAAACCCAAATTGCCGCCATCACTGAACCCGAGCACATGGATCCGTTGAATCCCTTCCTTGTCGAGCAACGCCAGGATATCCTGTGCAATCTGCTTGAAGGTCAAGCGCTTCACGCCAAGCTCTGATCGGCCATGACCGCGTGTATCGAGTGCATAGACTGTGAAGTATTTCGTAAAAAAAGGAAACTGCTGAGCGAAGATGTCCGAGCTTTCCCCGTTGCCGTGCAACAGCAGCAACGCATCACCGGAACCCCCTACCTGATAGAAGAGTTTTGCTTTTCCGTTCTTCATTGTCTTTCCTCTCATAGGCGACATTCCTTTCTTTTTTTATTCCGGCAAGCGCCAGTCGATCGGCTCCACGCCGAAAGATTTGAGTGCTTCGTTCGTTTTTGAAAAAGGCTTCGATCCGAAGAAACCTCTATAGGATGATAACGGACTTGGATGCGGCGATGTGATCACGACATGCTTGGTTGTGTCGATGAACACTTTTTTTGCTATCGATGCATTTCCCCAAAGAATGAAGACGACTGGTTCTTGCCGCTCGTTCAACGCTCGGATGACAGCGTCGGTCAATAATTCCCACCCTTTTCCGCGATGGGAGTTGGCTTCTCCGTCGCGCACCGTAAGGACTGTGTTCAGCAAGAAAACTCCTTGCTTCGCCCAGGCTGTCAAATTGCCATGTCTCGCTGGTTCTATTCCCAGATCATCCTGTAGTTCCTTGTAGATATTGACCAAGGAAGGCGGTAACTTGATACCTCTTTGGACCGAAAAACTCAATCCATGCGCTTGATTGGGGCCGTGATAAGGATCTTGCCCGAGTATGACCACTTTCACCTTGTTGTAAGGCGTCAATTCGAAGGCTTCCCAGATATGCTGCATTCCGGGATAGACCGTCTCGTTCAGATACTCCTCCTTCAGGAAGGCGCGCAACTGTTGGTAATACGGCGCTTGGAACTCCTTTTCCAGCTTTTCTTGCCACTCGTTATGGATAATTGCTTTCATGTTTTCACACCACTATCTGTCATATTTTTCGATTCCGATTGCAACTATCTTACCATATTAGGCGGACCTTTTTCAGTCATTCCGCCTACTGGCATATTGTTTATGCAGTTCTTGAAACTAATTTTTAACCAAAAGTGAAAAGCGTGGTAGAATATAAGTGTGAATATACTGCAATTACCGAACAGGAGGATGAATATATGATTGAACTGATCGTCTCGGATATGGACGGCACCTTATTGAACGATAAGATGGAGGTCTCCGCATCGAACGTGAGCGCCATCAACGAAGCAAATAGATTAGGCATCAAATTTATGGTCGCTACCGGCAGAGGATATGCTGAAGCTGTTCCGGCCCTCAAGGAAGTTGGCATCGACTGCCCTATGATCACGCTTAACGGCGGGCAAGTTTTTGATGAAGATGGACAGTTGGTCGAAAATTTGGGAATCGATAAAACAACCACACGCCGTATTTTGGAAGATGTTAAAAAATATGGTCTTTACTGCGAAATCATGACATCAAAAGGGATCTTTTCGGATGACAAAGTGCGCCGGATCGAGTCAATGACTTCCTTGCTGCACGAGACAAACCCTGACACAACATTCAAAATGGCGCTTGTCTTGGCGGTCGCCCGTTTGGAAGTGATGCACGTCAACTATGTCGACGACTTCAAAGACGTTCTGGATGACAATACCCAACAAGTATTGAAAATCCTTGTATTCAGCGATTCCGGACAAGGCGAATTGGAGCCGATCCGGACAAAGTTGGCAGAGGACAGCCGGTTGGTTGTGACCTCCTCCTTCCGAAACAACATCGAAATCAACCATGTGGAAGCACAAAAAGGGATTGCTTTGGAAAAGTTCGCCAAAAAAAGAGGGATTCCCTTGGAGAATGTCATGGCAATCGGAGACAACTTCAATGATGTCTCGATGTTGAAAGTAGCCGGCGCCAGCTTCGCAGTGGCCAATGCTGAAGATGGCGTCAAAGTATTTGCAAAGCACCTCACTTCCAAAAACTCAGAAAACGGCGTTGCCGAAGCCATCATGCGCTGCATCAACGAAAATCTGTGATACCGAAAACGGAACACTGACAGTTACACTTCCCTCCTCACCTTCGTCTTTATGGATGTAGGAAAGGAGGGAACAGGAATGGATGCGAACGTGGATGTGTTGGCATATATGGAACTGATCAGCAATACCGGGTTTCCGATCGTAATCGCGATGTACCTATTGCACCGGATGGAAAAAAAGCTCGATGCACTTGTCGGCGCGATTGAAGAACTGAGTCGGGCTTTCAAATGATCACAACAATGCCTCAAAAAGTATAGAAAGAGCCCTGACATGACAGCTTTTATGCCATCATGCCAGAGCTTTTTGCTGCGTTTTTTACGAACGTTCCCAAATAAGCCGAACCGTTTGACACTCCTATGTCAGCGTTTTTATGTCATCTGGTTTTCATGTCACATTTCCTAACATGTTCACGTCGCTATAAGATTGTGCTTTCTGTGAATTTAAAATATAATCTCGATGTGGTATTATATGAATATTCAAGCAGAGGCTTCATCGTAATCTCATGGTTATTCGGAAGAAATGCTGTTTTATAAGGAGGAAAAAATATGTTAAGCAAGAAACTGCGACTCAAGTTGCCGATGCTCTTCATGGCTTTGGGCTTTTTTATTTTTGGATCAGCCCAGCATCAAGTAGTGGAGGCAACAGAAACACAAAAGTTTGTCATCGCGACAGACACCACATTTGCACCATTTGAATTCCAGGATGCGAACGGCGATTTTGTCGGCATCGATATGGAACTCATCCAAGCGATTGCGGAAGATCAAGGGTTTGAAGTGGAGATTCGTCCACTGGGCTTCAATGCAGCGCTGCAGGCCTTGGAGACCAAGCAAGTTGACGGCGTCATCGCCGGCATGAGCATCACGGACGAACGGAAACAAACCTTCGACTTTTCGGAGCCGTACTTTGAAAGTGGCGTGGTCATGGCAGTTGCCGATGACAGCGACATCTCAAGCTACGAAGATCTGAAAGGACAGAACGTAGCCGTCAAAACCGGAACGGAAGGCGCAACCTTCGCCGAATCCATCAAGGATGAATATGGCTTCACGACCACTGTTTTCGAAGATTCCGCCAATATGTACCAGGACGTCCTGTCCGGCAATTCCGTTGCGGCATTCGAGGACTACCCGGTAATGGCCTACGCCATTGAGGACCAAGGTTTGGCTCTGAAATTGGCTACTGAAAAAGAAGCCGGCAGTTCATACGGTTTTGCAGTAGCTAAGGATTCAAATCCTGAATTGTTGGCAATGTTCAACGCGGGCTTGGCTAATCTGAAAGCGGATGGCACTTACCAAGCCATCCAAGAGAAATACCTTGGTGCTTCCGTTGATACAAGCCTGGATGTCCCGGCACAGAACGGAAAAACATACATCATCGCAACCGACACAACTTTCGCCCCATTTGAATTCCAGGACGCTAACGGTAACTATGTCGGTATCGACATGGATCTGATCCGTGCAATCGCGAAAGATCAAGGTTTCGGAATCGAAATCCGGCCATTGGGATTCAATGCGGCTCTTCAAGCGTTGGAAGCTAAACAAGTGGATGCTGTCATCGCCGGCATGAGCATCACCGATGAACGCAAACAGACCTTTGATTTCTCGGAACCGTACTTCGAAAGTGGTGTGGTTATGGCTGTTGCCGCCGATAGCGATATCGACAGCTATGAAGACTTGGAAGGCCTGACCGTGGCCGTCAAAACCGGAACGGAAGGCGCAACCTTCGCCGAATCGATCAAAGATGAATATGGCTTCACATTATCGACCTTCGATGATTCAGCAAACATGTACCAAGACGTCATCGCCGGCAATTCCGTTGCGGCGTTCGAAGATTATCCGGTTATGGCCTATGCCATCGAAGGTCAAGGCATCGCCTTGAAATTGGCTACTGAAAAAGAAGCAGGCGGTTCTTATGGGATCGCAGTTGCGAAAGATACGAATGCCGAACTGTTGAACATGATCAACACAGGCTTAGCGAACTTACAGTCCAACGGAACCTATGAAGAAATTCTCAACGACTATCTCGGCTCCGACACAGAAGCAAGCAACACTTCCTTCTTCGGACTGATCCAGGAAAACTGGAAAACATTATTGCAAGGATTGGGCAGAACGATCCTGATCACTTTTGCCTCCATCGTGATCGCTTTGGCATTGGGTATCTTCATCGGCTTGTTCAGCGTCTCCCCTAACAAAGCATTGAACTGGATCGCAACCATCTACGTTGACATCATGCGCGGTGTGCCGTTGATCGTCTTGGCATTCTTCGTCTACTTCTCGGTTCCACAATTGATGGGGATCCGGATGAGTTCGACGGTTGCAGGGATCATCACCTTGAGTTTGAATGCGGCAGCTTATCTGGCAGAGATCTTCCGTGGCGGTATCAAAGCGGTTGATGTCGGGCAGATGGAAGCCGGACGCAGCTTAGGTCTGACTTATCAAACGACAATGAACAAAATCATTTTGCCGCAAGCAATCCGCATCATGATTCCTTCATTCATCAATCAGTTCGTCATTACTTTGAAAGACACTTCCATTTTATCCATCATCGGCCTTGTCGAGTTGACACAGACCGGTAAAATCATCATCGCCAGAACTTACGCTTCCGGTAACATGTGGTTGATCATCGGCTTGATGTACATCATCGTCATCACGATCCTTACGAAGATTTCGAAAAACCTTGAAGGGAGATTAAAGAATGGCTAACGCAAAAATAAATGTCTCGAACCTGAAGAAAAGCTTCGGCAGCAATGAGGTTTTGAAAGGGATCGATCTTGAAGTCGCTGAAGGAGAAGTTGTCTGCATCATCGGCCCATCCGGTTCAGGAAAAAGCACCCTGTTGCGCTGTCTGAACAAACTTGAAGAAGTCACTGACGGACACGTGCTGATCGACGGACAGGACATCACCGAAAAAACGACGGACATCAATAAAGTCCGCGAAGAAATCGGGATGGTTTTCCAACACTTCAACCTTTTTCCGCACCTTTCGGTCATGGACAATATCACACTGGCTCCGGTTGAACTGAAACGGGAAAATAAGGAAACCGCAAAAGCAAGAGCACTCGAATTGCTGGAAACAGTCGGTCTGTCCGAAAAAGCTGACGCTTTCCCTAGTTCCTTATCGGGCGGTCAAAAGCAAAGGGTCGCCATCGCACGTGCGTTGGCAATGAATCCGGAAATCATGCTTTTCGATGAACCAACATCCGCGCTTGATCCCGAAATGGTCGGCGACGTTCTTGAAGTCATGAAAAAACTGGCAAAACAAGGAATGACCATGGTTGTTGTTACGCATGAAATGGGCTTTGCAAGAGAAGTCGGACATCGCGTCATCTTTATGGATGGCGGATATATCGTTGAAGAAGGCACGCCTACCGAAGTATTCGGTAACCCTCAAAACCCACGTACGCAGGATTTCCTTAACAAAGTATTGTAATCACGTCAAACAAAGGTTGCCACCTAAGAAAGTGGCAACCTTTGTTTTTTTTGAAATGCGGAAAACGAGAAGCTTTTTTCTGTGGGAGTCTGCCCCCGAACAGCCCGCAGCTCCGGGGAGCTTTGGCTTTGCAGGAGCTGACAGGATAACGGTGACGATACCTCCGGCGAAGACAGTCTCACCGGAGGAGCGCTTGCTAACCTCCCCTCACCTTCGGCCAAGCATCGCTTTATCGGAGTTCGGGAAATTATTGACAGGCTGGAGACGCGCTGCCCACTCAAAAGCAAAAAGAATCGGACCCTTTCGCATAATTGAAAAGGATCCGATTCTTTATTTTTATTGCAGGATGGTGATCGTCAACGTCTGTCTGCCGAAGGCAAGCGCAGCGTTCAAGTCTTCCATGTGCAAGTCGATTTTGTTGCCGACGATCGCTCCACCGGTGTCTCCGGCGATCGCTATGCCATATCCCGGCACGCTGACGATACTTCCCAATGGAATCACGGAAGGATCCACCGCGATGACCATCGGATTGATCGAAAGGTCGATGCCTGTGGCGGTAAAGTTGGATAATCCAGCTTCGTGGCGCGAATAGGCTGTTGCTGAAACAGTCACTGTTTTGCCTTGGGAAGCAGGTGGCTCTGTCACAGTCGGCGCGGTTACGACCGGCGCTGTTTCAACAGCGGCAACCGAACTGTCGGTAATTTGGCTTTCGGGTTCTTGTGTGGCAACTGTTCCCTCTTGCAGGGAAGGCGCTGTAGATTCAGCAACCGTAACGTGTTCCTCCGCCGCGTTCGCTGCAGCTTGGGCCGCTTCGGCATCGGCTTTGGCTTGAGCAGCTTCGGCAGCCAAACGGTCTGCTTCAGTTGCATACTCAGTTTGCACTTGCGACAGCACTATTTGGTTTTCGGACAGGATGTCCTTCAATGTGCTTAATTCTTCCGCCAGCGCAGAGGATTCAGATTTCAGACGGCCTTCAGCAACCTTGACTGTTTCGATTTCATCAGCCAAATGTTCTTCCAATGCCATCAGTTTCTCCTCTTCCGAAATGGCAGATTCGATCTGTTCATTATCGGCAGCCTGCAATTGACCGACGACATAGACTCTGCTGATGAAATCGGCAAAATTTTCGGAATCCAGCAACATCAAAATCTGATTCGTCATTGCATCAGAAGTCTGCAAAGCAACGAGCCGTGTTTTCAGTTGTTCTTTGCGTGAAGTGATTACTTCTTTTTGAGCTTCGATTGCAGTTTTTGTCTCGCTTTGACTTTCTTCTGCAGCAACAATCTGCGCCTCCAAGTCATCAATCTCCATTTGCTTCAGGTTGATCGAGGCCAGTGTTTCGCCGATTGTAACTTCTACTGAAGCGATTCGAGCTTCTGTCTGTTTTTCTTCTTGAGTTAAAGTATCTAAGGTGGAACCTTGAACAGGTGTAATGGAAAGGGTCAGACTTGCTGCCAAGCCGGCCAACATCAGTTTCCCCATACGCTTTTTGTGATTCAAAATCTCACGCCTCTCTTTTGAAAATGCTCCTTCATTATATCGAAATTCTCTTATGGGAGGGTTGCATTCATTTTACTGTTTCGTATCAAATGATTCACCTGGTGCTCTCATTGCCTTATTAGGAACCTTTTCGTAATCCATTCGTAACATAAGATTCTTTCCCGTAACATTTCTCCCCTGTTTCACTAGCTCACTAAGAGAAAACTATGACAAAAACGATAAATTCCAGTAAAATGGAAAGTGAGGAATCTTGGAAGACCCGGGATTCAGAAGGAGACGCTCATGCTACTAGAGAGAATAGGTTTGATCGATATTGGATCCAATACCATCCGTTTGGTAATCTTTGAAATCGATGAACACTTTACAATGTTTCAAGTCCAGAACATCAAGACCCCTGCACGTCTTTTTCAGTATTTGGACAAGAAGAAAAAGATGTCCCAAGCAGGTATCGACGTACTCATCAAAGTTCTGAAAAGTTTCAAATCTGTTGCTGATCAGTATCAAGTCAGCGCTTTGATGCCGGTAGCGACGGCTGCTATCCGTCAGTCCACCAACCGCGACGATATCATCAAACAAGTACGCAAAGCTACCAAAATCGAAATGATGCTGTTGCCGGAAGAGAAGGAAGCTTTTTATGGGAATTATGCTGTTCTGCATACGACCCAATTCCTAAACGGCGTCACGATCGACATCGGTGGTGGCAGTACGGAAGTCACCTACTATGAAAATAAAGAACTTCAGCAATACCACAGTTTTCCTTTTGGGGTCGTGACCTTAAAACAGATGTTCTTTGACGGCAAAGAGCACAATGACCCAAAGGCGATCAAGAAGATGCAGGAATTTGTGAAGGACCAGTTCAAATCGATCAAGTGGCTGAGCAAGAAGCAAGTGCCCATCGTTGCAATGGGCGGTTCTGCCCGAAGCATCGCGAATGTCCACCAACGTAAAATCGATTATCGGTTAGCGGGCGTGCATGGTTACCGTATGTACAAAAATGATCTCCAAATGACCTTGGATTTGTTCCAGTCATTGAGCATCCCGCAGTTGCAGAATCTGGATGGGCTTAGCCGGGACCGGACCGATCTGATCATACCGGCTAATGTGGTATTCAATACCCTCTTCGATGAAGTGAAAGCCCCCGTGTTTTTGTTCAGCAATAAAGGGTTGCGTGAAGGTATCGTGATGGAATTCCTGAACGATAAATATGAGAATAAAGCCTTCAGTGTTTACAACATCGCTGCCCAATCGGTCAGCAGGCTTGCCGCCAGCTACCACACGTTGGCGCATGTTGCGCAGCAAAGGGTGAAGCTGGTCGATATGCTGTATGAAGAGTTGTGTCGACTGGGTATCTTTGACAAAAATCCGGAAATGGAGAAACTCTTGCATTTCGGAAGTTACCTTTATTACCTTGGCCAATTCGTCGAAACCGGCGCCAGTTCGCAGCATACCTTCTACATCATCTCCAATAGCGACCTTGATGGCATCAGCCATAAGGAACGGGTAAGCATCGCTTTATTGGCCAGCTTCAAAAACCGTTCACTCTTCAACCAATACTTAACCGGATTTACGGACTGGTACACAGTGACCCTAATCGATCAGCTGCAGTCATTCGGAGGCATCATCAAATTCGCTGACGCCCTTAACGATTCTCATATGGAAGTTATCCGGGACATCAAAATCATTAAGATAAAAAATGGGTACGATCTGGTACTTTCTTATAAAGGTGACATCCTTGCGGAAGAATATCGCGCAGAACGTCAACGCAAACATATCGAGCGTCTGCTGAGCGGTAAACTTAACATTATTTTTACAGAATGTTAACGAAATTATGCTATAAATAAACCTTATAAATCGAATGAATGGATGTGTCGTATGATGGAATCAGATAGTAAACCCAATCTTGCTCATGCGGATTATTATTTCAATCGAGAACTGAGTTGGTTGGACTTCAACAAACGCGTCATTGAGGAGGCGCAAGATCCTCAGAATCCTTTGCTTGAACAGCTGAACTTTTTATCCATAGCAAGTTCCAATCTTGACGAGTTCTATATGGTTCGGGTAGCCGGTTTGCAGGATCAGTTCAAACTCGGCTACCATATCACGGACAGCAAAACCGATAGGACCCCCGTTGAACAGTTGTCTGCCATCTCCAAGAAAAATAGCGAAAATATCGCGCTGCAATACAAGTCCTATTATGAACTTTTGAACCAATTGGCCGAAAAAAATATTCGCATCAAAAAAATCAGCGCTCTTTCAAAAAGTGAATTTTCAATCATTGAAGAAACTTTCCATGAACAAATTTTTCCCGCGTTGACACCATTAGGGATCGATGCTTACCGTCCTTTCCCGAACTTGAACAATAAACTGATCCATATTTTCGTTAACTTGCAAAAGGAGGACACGACCCGCGTTGCGATCGTGCCGGTTCCTGCCCCGCTACAACGGTTCATTTTGTTGGACGAGAACAAAAATGACATCGGCATCGTTCTACTCGAAGACGTCGTGCGCCATTTCATCCACACCTTATTCAAAGGCTTCACTGTCACGAATAGTTTCAGTTGTCGCATCACCCGCAATGCGGATTTGGAATTGCATGAAGATGGTGCGGATGATTTGCTGGTGGTCATCCAGGATTACCTGAAGAAGCGCAAAAATGGTATGGCTGTCCGCCTTGAAATTGACACGCGCGATACGATTGAGTCCCTACACGGAGACGTGCGCTTTTTGCAGACCGAACTGGATCTCGAGGATCGTGATGTTTATATGATCGATGGACCATTGGATCTTACTTTCCTCAGTAAATTGACCCGCTATCTGGCGATTGCTTCTCCAGAAGACGTATACCCTAGCTTTTCTCCGGTAACGCCAAGCGATCTGTCCGGAAAAAATATTTTTGACGTGGTCGAAAAGAAGGATGTTTTTTTGCATCATCCCTATGACTCGTTCGATCCGGTCGTCGATTTCATCAAGAGTGCCGCTGAGGATGAAGACACAATCGCCATCAAGCAGACTCTTTACCGGGTCAGCAAAGATTCACCGATCATCGAAGGGTTGAAGGCTGCAGCAGAATCGGGCAAACAAGTCACTGTACTGGTCGAGCTGAAAGCCCGTTTCGACGAAGAGAACAATGTGCAATGGGCGAAGGAATTGGAAGAAGCCGGTGCGCATGTGCTCTATGGCATGACCCACTTGAAGACTCACAGCAAAATCACGATGGTGGTCAAAAAGCAAAACAACAGCATCGTCCGTTATGTCCATCTGGCTACCGGCAATTACAATGATAAGACTGCCAGACTTTATACGGACATGGCCATCTTCACGGCTAACAAGGAAATCGGCGAGGATGCGACAAACTTCTTCAACTATTTGAGTGGCTATTCCGATCAGCCTGAGTACAATCACTTGCATGTGTCACCTTTCGAAATCCGTGATTCATTCATTGAATATATCGACGATGAAATCGCGGCACATAAACAATCCGGCAATGGGCATATCATCGCAAAAATGAATTCCTTGACGGACAAACGCGTCATCATGAAACTATACGAAGCCAGTCAAGCAGGCATACGGGTGGATCTGATCATCCGCGGCATCTGCTGCCTGAAGCCCCAAGTTCCTGGCGTCAGTGATAATATCCATGTCCGCAGCATTGTCGGCCGTTTCCTGGAGCATAGCCGGATCTACTATTTCCATCATAACGGCGATGAGAATCTTTTCCTTTCTTCCGCAGACATGATGACCCGTAACATGATCAAACGGATCGAAATAGAATTTCCGATTCTGGACAAAGCCATCAAGAAAGAGATCCTTTCGTTGATGGACGTCTATCTTGCCGACAACACGAAAGCACGCGAACTGCATCCGGACGGCACTTATCGCCATGTCCGAAATAATAGGCCTGCGGTGGATGCACAAAAGTATTTCATGGAACTGGCGAATAAGGAAAAAGAGATTCCCATTCTTGCCGAAAAGGATTCCTGGTTCAAAAAAATCCAACGAAGACTCAAAAAATAACGAAGAATGCGGAAAAGAACGGGGCTGTCTCAATCTGAGACAGCCCCGTTCTTTCATTTTAAGTTAATTGATTGTTTATTTTTTGAAATCGCCAAGCCGATCGCAAAACCGAGCAGCGACGGAATCAGCCAACCCATTCCGATATCGGATAACGGGATCGCTGCATCTGTCCAAGAGATGAAACCATCCAGGCCGACAGCATCCTTGATTCCTTGCGGCAAAGCTTTCAGAAAATCAACAATTGCGAATGGCAAGGTGAACAAGGTCGTCATTTGGTAGACAATCGTCCGGTCATTGAACAGGCTGCTTGTGATCGACAGGAAGATCAAGGTAATTGCCAAGGGGTACAGGAACATCAATACCGGAATCGAGAAGGCGATAATCTGACTCAAGCCCAGATTCGCCAAACCAAAGGAAATGGCAGTGAAAAGATAGACGTATTGTTTATAGTCTAACGAATTCGGAAACATGTGCACAAACGTTTCGCTGATGGCAGTTATCAGCCCGATTGCCGTTTTCAGACAGGCAACGGTGATGATGACAGCAAACAGAACCGCTCCGAAGATGCCGAAGTACTCGTTCGAGATTTGTGCCAAGGCGATGCCGCCGTTGTCGCTGATTTCAAATATGCCGCGACTCGTTGCACCCAAATAAACCAAGGAACCATAAATGACAGCCATCAACAACATGCTGATCGCTCCGGATTTTATCGTGTCCTTCGCGATGGTTGTTGTTTTGGTGACGCCCAAACCTTGGATCGTCGTGACGACGATGATACCGAAAGCCAGGGAGGCCAGTGCGTCCATTGTGTTGTACCCTTCCAAAAAGCCTTTGAAGAATGCACCAGTCTGGTAGCTTGCGTCTACTGGTATTTCACTCGCTGCGCCCATCGGAGCGAAAAATCCGAAGAGAATCAAAACCGAAAGAAACACCAGAAAAATCGGATTCAGAACCTTACCTACCCATTTCAATATTTCCGAGGGCTTCAGGGAGAACCATAAGACAGCTATGAAGAAAAGCAACGAGAACAGAAACAGCGCCATTTTTGTCATTGAGGGTTCCAAGTACGGAGCAAAGGCTGCTTCGAAGGAGACAGTAGCGGTACGCGGCGTCGCAAAGAACGGGCCAATCGTAAGGTAGAGTGCCGCTGTAAAAAAAACACCGTATTTAGGATTGATTTTGCTCGCCATCTCCAGCAGGCTTTCTTTACCGGACAGCCCCATCGCCACGATGCCCAAAAACGGCAACCCCACTGCAGTCATGATAAACCCTAATATTGCCGGTAATAAATTTTGCCCAGCCAATTGTCCCATATGAACCGGAAAAATCAGGTTGCCAGCACCAAAAAATAAGCCGAAGAGCATGGAGCCAATGTATATATATTCTTTATTCGATAATTTCTTATCCATTCATTTTCAGCCAACTTTCTTTTTCAATTTTTTTAATTCTATCATGGCGGTTCTCCTGTTACTAGAATGGGGAGCGTTAATCAAAATAAAACTTATCATTTTCTCATTTGCGCGGCTTTTACTTACTCCATGTCCGCACCCAAAAATGATGGCAACATTACTATAAAACCGAACAAACGATTGCCATAAAAGAAACGGTCCTACTCGTTTTTTGTAAACACTGTGTTAAAATCCTTTTATTTTTTCTGGAATATGCTAGAATTAATTGACTATAAACAAGAATTGAGGAATGTAAAAAAATGATTACCGTATCAAATGTCAGCTTACAATTTTCCGATCGCAAGTTGTTTGACAATGTTAACTTAAAGTTCACCCCTGGTAACTGCTATGGCGTCATCGGTGCAAACGGAGCTGGAAAATCCACTTTCCTGAAGATTTTATCAGGTGTTATCCAACCCACAACCGGCGACATCATTTTGGATCCAAATGAACGTCTGGCTGTACTGAACCAGAACCACTATGGTTTCGAAGAACATCAAGTATTGGACACTGTCATCATGGGGCATAAACGCCTTTATGAAATTATGGCCGAGAAGAACGCTATCTATGCAAAAACTGACTTCACTGAAGAAGACGGCATCAGAGCCGGCGAACTTGAAGGCGAATTTGCTGAATTGGACGGCTGGGAAGCCGAATCCGATGCTGCAAGTCTTTTGCAAGGTTTAGGAATCGGCGAAGATTTGCACTACAAGCAGATGAGCGACCTGTTGGAGCCGCAAAAAGTTAAAGTTTTGCTGGCGCAAGCCCTATTCGGCAAACCGGACGTACTGCTTTTGGACGAGCCGACAAACGGTTTGGACAAAGAATCAATCGAGTGGTTGTCCGAGTTCCTGATCAACTTCCCGAATACCGTCATCGTTGTTTCCCATGACCGTCACTTCCTGAATACGGTTTGTACGCACATGTGTGACGTTGACTTCGGAAAAATCAAATTGTATGTCGGAAACTACGACTTCTGGATGCAATCCAGTCAATTAGCTGCTAAATTGGCCGCTGATTCCAATGCGAAAAAAGAAGAACAAATCAAAGAGTTGCAGGACTTCATTGCGCGCTTCAGTGCAAATGCATCGAAATCCAAACAAGCGACATCCCGTAAAAAGACATTGGATAAAATCACCTTGGATGATATTCAACCATCATCCCGTAAATATCCTTTCGTCGGCTTCACTCCGGAACGCGAAATCGGAAATGACTTGTTGATGGTTTCAAACATCTCCAAAACAATCGATGGCGTCAAAATTTTGGACAACATCAGCTTTGCTTTGAACAAAAACGATAAAGTCGCTTTCACAAGCCGCAAAGACATCGCTACTTCTACCCTCTTCAAGATTTTGATGGGCGAAATGGAAGCTGATGGCGGTACTTTCAAATGGGGCGTCACAACTTCAAGAAGCTACTTGCCGAAGGATCACACGAACGAATTCCCGGTTGCCGATATCACCATTTTGGAATGGTTGCGCCAGTTTGCAGGCAAAGAAGAGGACGACAACACTTTCTTGCGCAGCTTCTTGGGCCGCATGCTGTTCTCAGGTGAAGATGTCATGAAGAAAGTTTCTGTCCTATCCGGGGGAGAAAAAGTACGTATCATCCTATCGAAAATGATGCTTTCAAAAGCAAACGTTTTGGTGCTGGATGACCCGACAAATCACTTGGATCTTGAATCCATCACGGCGTTGAATGACGGCATGATCGCTTTCAAAGGCGCATTGTTGTTCACTTCACACGATTACGAGTTCATCAACACTACTGCGAACCGTATCATCGAATTGACTCCAAACGGCGTTGTTGACAGAATGGAAACAACCTACGAAGACTTCTTGGCAGATAAAGACGTGCAAGCAAGAATCAACGCACTTTATAAAGAACAAGCATAAAACCAGCATGAAAAAGAGGAACAACCCAAGCGTTCGGGTTGTTCCTCTTTTTTAATAACATATTTCAATTCCAAAAGTGCATCACCTCTGGTGTTTCACAAGGTTGCAAAATATTCCATGCATCCCAAAACGGTGGCTAGCTTCACGGGTAAGCCCTTCGGAAATTAGATAAATCTGACCCATTGCGCTCTACGATGCTCATTCAGGGCCAGATTTCCTAAATTTCTTTCAGGGCTGAACGAACCCGTTCCGCTTTTCTAAACTTTTTTCCAGATCATGTGGGCTTCGCAGGCTAGGTCTTCGCCGTTCATGATGCGGTGCGCGGTGATGATTTCGCCGTTCTCAGCTTCTTTTG
>ERZ1023652.16-NODE-16-length-43255-cov-6.843512_pt1 | contig 43255 bp, 50 predicted proteins | sample MGYA00520879_ERZ1023652 | MGnify/ENA primary metagenome ERZ1023652 (study PRJEB33180, sample SAMEA4044469) | wastewater metagenome | place: Denmark | collected 2016-04-02 | study: EMG produced TPA metagenomics assembly of the PRJEB13832 data set (Local surveillance...
CATCTCTTCTGTTATAATTGTTTTCATAGAAAGGTTTCTCCTTATTTTGGTTTGCTCAAAAACATTATATCAGAAACCTTTCTATTTTTTTATTATTTTGTCACATATGTATTGTCTCACAACAGAATCTCCAAAACTATAAAATCTATATTTCTCTTTTATTGCTTCTTCATACGCCAATAATATCTTTTCTTTACTCGAAAAAGCAGATATAAGCATTACAAGTGTTGACTTCGGAAGATGAAAATTTGTTATAATTGCATCAACTATTTTAAATTTGTAATCTCCGTAAATAAATATATCAGTTTCCCCTTCTTTTTCCAAAAGAAGTCCATTATCATCAACTGCTGATTCCAGTGTTCTGACTGATGTAGTTCCTACAGCAATTACACGTCGTCCTTCTTTTTTGGCACTATTCACTATATCTACTGTTTCTTTTGGAACCCAGTATTTTTCACTATGCATAACATGATCTAAAATATTTTCTACTTGCACTGGTCTAAATGTTCCTAATCCTACATTCAAAAACACTTCTGTTATCGTCACACCTTTATCCCTGATCTTTTCTAGTAACTCATTTGTGAAATGTAGTCCTGCAGTTGGTGCTGCAACTGATTCCCCATCTTTTGCATAAACTGTTTGATATCTATTTTTATCTTCTAATTTCTCTGTTATGTATGGTGGTAACGGCATCTCCCCTAACTTATCCAGGATTTCTTCAAAATTGCCAGTAAAAATAAATTTTATTACTCTATTCCCATCTTCTTTTATTTCAAGTAATTCAGCTTCTAAAACACCTTCTAAAAAAATTACATTCTGCCCTATTTTCCATCTTTTAGCTGGTTTTAGTAAAACTTCCCATGTAAACATATCATATCTTTTAAGTAAGAAACATTCAATAACTACTCCATTTTCTTTCTTCCCAAATAATCTTGCTGGAATGACTTTTGTTCTATTTATGACTAGTACATCACCTTTTTTTAAATAGTCAATTATATTATAGAAATTTTTATGCTCTATTTCATTTTTTTCCTTATTTAAAACTAACAATTTTGAATGATCTCTCGGTTCAATTGCATGCTGTGCAATAAGACTTTCTGGTAATTCAAAATCAAATTCATTTATATTCATTATAATATCCTAACATTTTTATTTTTTATTTTTGTATGTCTCGCATCTATTTTTCCATCCAAGAAGCCATTTTAATTCATTTCTTTTTGGATCAGAATTCTTAACTCTCTGTTCTAGTACTGATTTTGCAGAATTACTAAATTCTGTTAATGCCGTGTTTCCAATCTCTTTTCCTGTCATATTCTCGAGAACTTGTCTCAATCCCCAACCTTTTTTATTATATGTTTCACTGTCATTTATTCCTTCACCTTTGAAATTAACATAGTCTATCAATGCATAAAGTCCATTTGGTGAATTTGCAACTCTATAAAACTGATACTCTAAGTTCTCTTTATTTGTAGATTTTTCTTTCATTTTTTCTAGAGATGATTTTAGTCTTTCAAATATAAACAATATTTGTGTATCTTTTGTTTTATTTAGAAATTCTGTTAGTTCTGCGACATCTTTATCTTTATTTTGTTTCTCTGAAAATAATTGATCCCTGTCGATCCAAGGAGCATATTTATTGTCTTTCAATATTGTTGGTAGTTCTATTTTGTTAGTCTTGTAAAACTCCACTAACTTTGGAAAACTCTCCTCAAATCTATCTGGTTCTCCTTCTTTGTACCAGATAAAATGTCCTATTCCTAGCGATGGTAAATTTTCACCTTTATTCCAATAAACTAAGTTATCTTTTTTTCCAGCAGCTTCATTTTGAAATATTCTTTCTGCTATTTTACTCAATTCTTCTTTTGAAATTTCTAATTTCTTATTAGATGCTTGAGATATCGAAACAACTGTCAATACTAATGTTAATATGATATATATCATTTTTCTTTTCACTATATCTCCACCTTTTCAGCACTTATTTTTTGCCCTAAAACTATTCTTCCAATTCCTGTTAAGTCATTTAGTATATTTACATTTTTGTATCCTATTTCTTCCATTATTCTCTTAACAATTATTCCTTGGTTATGCCCTACTTCAAATAATAGATATCCATCATTTGCAATATAATCAATAGCTTTCTCACTTATCTCATAATAGAAATATAACCCCTCATTAGATGCAAATAATGCTTCAAATGGCTCATGTAAAAGTGTGTCATCAGACATTAATATCACTTCTTTTTCGGGTATATATGGTGGATTTGAAATTATCATATCAAACTTTTTATACTCAATATTTTGAAATAAATTAGACTTTATAAATTTTATATTTTCTGCTTTCTGAATTTCTCTGTTTCGCTCTGATATTTCAAGTGCTTTATCAGATATATCTACACCGATAACTTTTGAATTACTGCATTCTAATGCAATTGTTATCCCAATTACTCCAGTTCCAGTTCCTATATCCAAAACTTTAGGATTTTCTATCTTTTTTAAAATTTCTATTGCTTTCTCAACTAGTACTTCTGTATCTTGTCTAGGAATCAAAACACCTTTATCTACATAGAATTTACGTCCATAGAAGTCCTGTTCATTCAGTAAATACTGTATTGGAAATTTCTCTTTTGCAACTTTTTGGAGGTATATTCTGATTTTATTTATTTCCTCATCTTTCACATCATCTCTATGACGTGTAAATAGCATCATTCTATCAACTTTCAATACGTGTGAAAATATAATTTCTGCTATCAGTTTTGCTTCCTCTATATTATTTTTTTCTAAATAGTCAATCCCTTTATCTAATAAGTTTTTTAAGTTATTATTTGCAATGTCAATTTCATCATCACTCTTATCAACAATGCTAGCTAATTTACTTCTAATTAATGCTTTTTCATCCTCTGTAATTTCACGTTCAAATCCTGCATATATCATTATTCTATCTATTTGCAGTGCTTCTGCAACTACAGTTTCTGCTATTATCCGAGATTTTTCTATCTCTCTTTTCTCTAAATAACTCTTCGATCTATCTAATATTTCAAGTATACTGCTCATCATTTACCTTTCTAAATACTTCTATTGTTCAACTTATTTACTATTATAACTCATTTTCTGTTTCACTTCAATGCTTCTATTTTTTCATTATATTTACGGAATTATAAACAAAAAAGCAGGCTAAGCCTACTCTCCTACTGTTTTTAATAATTCTGCTTGATCATATGCTATTAGTGCATCTATCATTTCATTTAAGTCTCCATCTAAAAATGCATCCATTCTATGTATTGTGACTTTTATTCTATGATCCGTTATTCTTCCTTGTGGGAAATTATATGTTCTTATTTTTTCTGATCTATCCCCGGTTCCAACTTGTGAACGTCTTTCACTTTCAACCGTTTTTCTTTGTTTTTCATATTCCATTTCATATAATTTTGAAGCTAAAACTTTCATTGCAGCTTCTTTATTTTTTATTTGTGATCTTCCATCTTGTGATGTAACAACTATTCCTGACGGTAAATGTGTTAATCTTACAGCTGAATCTGTTGTATTTACGTGTTGCCCACCTGCTCCACTTGATCTATATGTATCTACTTTCAAATCTCCTGGGTTTATTTCTACCGCAGTTACATCATCTATCTCAGGTAATACTGCTACAGTTATTGTTGACGTGTGTATTCTCCCTGAAGACTCTGTTTCTGGAACTCTTTGTACTCTATGTACTCCGCTCTCAAATTTCAGTCTTGAGTATGCACCTTTTCCTGCTATTGAGAATGTTACCTCTTTTAATCCACCAACACCTATATCACTTTTATCAATAATTTCAACTTTCCATCTATTTCTTTCTGCATATCTTACATACATTCTAAATATCTCTGATGCAAAAAGTGCTGCTTCATCTCCACCTGCACCTGCTCTTACTTCCATTATTACATTTTTGTCATCGTTTGGATCTTTTGGTAGTAGAAGTATTTTCAGTTCTTCTTCAAGCGTTGGAACTTCTTCTTCTAAAGAGTGTATCTCATCCAATATCATTTCTTTCATCTCAGAATCTTTTTCAACTTTTAAATCTTCACGAAGTGTTTCCAATTCACCTTTTTTACCTCTATAATATTTATACTTTTCCACTAATTCATCAATACTATTCAATGCTTTATTGTACTCCGTCATCTTTTTAGGATCACTTGCAACATTCGGATCCATAAGTAATTCTGTTAATTCTTCATGTTTAATAACAACATCATCTAATTTTTGAAACATTTTTTCCCTCTTTTCAACTATATAATTTATATTTTATTTTTAAAATTTACGTTCTATTATACCATAAATTTATAGCATTTACAATTCCTATTCTCTAGTGTTATAATATTGAAAGGTGATTAATGTGAATAATATAGAAAATATTTTAAAACATATTTTTAGTTTAAAACCAAAAGATAAAAAAGAAAGTCTAGATGATTTAATTGACTTATATAAGTTGTTAGACTCTCCTTGTGATAACATAAAAATTGTACATATTGCTGGAACTAATGGAAAAGGATCAGTTACATCATATATAGAAAGTATTCTTTTAAAGTCAAATTACAATGTTGGAAAATTTACCTCTCCTCATATTATGAAATATGATGAACGAATATCATTTAATCGTGAACTAATTGACGATAATGATATAATTAAATATTTTAATATTATACATGAATTTTCTAAATCAAAAAATATCTATCTGAATTTTTTTGAATTTACTACATTCATCATGCTTCTTTATTTCCAGGAAAAACAGCCTGATTTCATTGTTTTAGAAACTGGATTAGGTGGTAGGCTGGATGCAACAAATATACTTAATTCTTTTATTGCAATTATTACAAATATAAGTTATGATCATATTAATATATTAGGAAATTCTCTAGATGAAATTGCTTATGAAAAGGCTGGTATTATCAAAAATAATGAACTTTGTCTATTTGCAGATAATAAGAAAGAACTTTCTGATGCAATTAAATCAAGAACTAATTCGTATATAAATGTAATTGATAAATATAATACTGTAACTTATTCTCTTAATAAAGAAACTTTTACAACTAATGTGACAGTCGATAATTTTAAATTTCACATTCCTTTATTTGGTTCTTTTCAAGTTAATAATTTTCTATTAGCTTATGAAGTATCGAAAATTCTCAATATTGATAATCAAACTATTCAATATGGTCTTGATTCTATTGATTTAAAAGGTCGATTTGAAATTGTTTCGGAATCACCACTTGTGATACTTGATAGTGCACATAATGGAGATTCTATAAGAGTTTTGATTGATAATTTATTCTACTTATTCAAGAAAAATGAAGTTTTATTTATTACCTCTTTACTCGACACAAAAGATATCAAATCATTTTTTGATCCTCTCTTAAGCATTAGTAACTGCATCTTTGTAACATCATTAGATAATGCACATTATGGGCTTAATGCTGTTCAAATAAAAGATAAAATTATTGATAATAATGTTGATATCTCGAACTTTAAATTCGAAGATAGTCTTAAATCATGCTATGAAGAGGCACTAACTCTTAATTATAAAGCGATTGTAGTTTGTGGCTCATTTTACTTAGTTTCAAAGTTTAAAAAAATTATATAAAGGATGTGGAATATGTTTAAATCTATAATTGGAATAGCACTCTTGGCAGTAAGTTCATTTAATTTTTCTATTGATAATGATATTTTTAATAATCTAGAAAAAAATATTGGAGAGGCCAGTACTAGCGCTCCTAAATCATCAAAATTGGTCTGTGTTGACCCAGGGCATCAAAGAAAACAAAATACAGCGCTAGAGCCTAATGCACCAGGATCAAAAATTATGAAAGCAAAAATTTCATCTGGAACAGAGGGTATATCTACTAAAAAACCAGAATATCAATTAACATTAGAAGTTTCAATGCTTCTAAAAGAAAAATTAGAAAACAATAACTATAATGTGTTTATGATAAGAACTTCAAATGATGTGAATATTAGTAATAAAGAACGTGCTACTATGGCAACAAATGCAAAGTGTGATATTTATGTGAGAATTCACGCAGACGGATCAGACAATAGAAGTGTAAATGGTATTTCTATGCAGACATCAACATCAAAAAATCCCTATGTAGGTGCTTATTTCAATAAAAGTGATTCACTTTCAAAAAGTATCTTAAGTGAAACTATAAAATCAACTCAAGCAAAGAACAGAGGGACTAATTATCGTGATGATCTAACTGGTACTAACTGGGCTAATCTTCCAACAGCATTAATAGAAATGGGATTTATGTCAAATCCAGAAGAAGATAAGAAATTGGCTTCTCGTGAATATCAATTGAAAATAGTTGAAGGAATATATAATGGAATTAACCTTTACTTTAGTAGTTATTCTACTTCTAAGTAAAATCCTTCAAATAACTTAGGACAAAGACTTCTCATTGTCTCAGGTTTTTCTTCATTCCATGTCATTTTTATATGAGGGTAGTCGCTATCCTCATATTTTATTTCATCTTTATACTTATCAAAATTATCTAAATAAATTTCATATAAATCTTCAAAACTTTCGATTTCATTCTTTTTAGCATATGCATCAATCGCAATATATAAAAAATCTTCATTTTCATAAAATTCTCCATATTTTTCATCTTCTACCGAATCTGTTAAATGAACATATTTGATTAAATTATCAGGATTATTTATTACATCATAAAATGTTTCTTTCCCTTTTGAGATAAGCCATAATCTGAAATAATCAAATCCATCATCTGTGCATCCGTGATTTACTAGATAAGCTGCGCACCAAAGCTTCGAACTATATGATTTTGCCATTAATTCATCAATTATAACCCCAAAACTAAATATTTCCTCATTTGATTTCTTTGTTAGTTTTTCTGTCAAATTTGATATTAAATCAAACTCTTCTGCTCCACTGTTAATCTCTGTACTTAAATATTCCCAAAATATTTCTTCTGTCATTGCTAATTTACTCATCATTTATCCTCTTTTCTTATTTTTTTTGCTTTTCCATATTCATCTGTATGTAACGTTTGGTTTTCAAACATTATAAATAAACTTGTCCATTTTTCTGTTTCGTTATTATAAAAAAAAATTCCACCATCATTATTTGCTCTATCATTCACATCGTGTGGTGATTGGCTTCCTTGATTCATATGAATGTCGTGTATTCCTTTCTCGTTGTCATATAGATTTCCAAAAATAAATATCTCTATGTCTTTATTAAGAATTGCTTCTTTTACATTTTTTTCAATGATTTCTATTAAATACATTTTTTTCTTTGATAATCCATTAATTCTTCTAACTTTTCTTTTATCAAATAAGTTCCCTCTAACATAATCTAATTTTATTTTATCACTACATAGTGTTATTCCGATCTTATATTTAAGTATTTCATTTAATATTAAATGTTTATACTCTTCATCGTAATATATATTAAGTGGAGAAGAATTAAAAATTTTACCTTTATAACTAATTGATCCAATATTTATAGCAATATCATATTTCTTATCACTTGCCTCAACTGTTATATGATAATGTGCTCTTTCATCAATATCATACCATTTATTCATTACTTTACCACGTAACATAACATATTTTTCTCTCTTCATATCCATAATAGCTCCATTCATATAATTTTACAAATAAAAAGTACTGCCTCAACAGTACTATTATTATATCATAAAATTTTATTTATAAAACCATATTTAAAAAGTTTTTTGTTCTTTCATTTTTAGGATTAGAGAACATTTCTTCAGGGCTACTCTCTTCAACGATTTCTCCATCTGCCATGAATATTACTCTATCACAAACTTCTTTTGCAAATCCCATTTCATGTGTTACAACTATCATTGTCATTCCTTCACTTGCTAAATCCTTCATTACTTGTAGAACTTCTCCTACCATTTCTGGATCTAGTGCTGATGTTGGTTCATCGAATAAAATGGCTTCTGGATCCATTGCTAATGCTCTTGCAATTGCGACCCTTTGCTTTTGACCACCAGATAAACTTGATGGGAACACTTCTGCTTTGTCCTCAAGTCCAACTTTTTTTAATAATTCTATTGCCTTTTTATTAGCATCTGCTTTTGACATTTTATTTAATGTAATTGGTGCTAGTGTAATGTTGTCAGTCACACTCAAATGTGGAAAAAGATTAAATGATTGAAATACCATTCCTACTCTTTCTCTTAGAGTATCAATATTTACTTTAGGATCTGCGATATCTAATTCATCAACATAAATATGTCCATCTGTTATTTCTTCTAACCCATTTATACATCTTAAAAATGTACTTTTTCCTGATCCTGATGGCCCAATAACACTAATAGCCTCTCCAGGAGTAACAGTTACACTAATGTCTTTTAATACTACATTATCTCCAAATTGCTTTTTTAAGTTCACTACTTTTATCATACTTTTAGTTTCTCCTCAATTTTATTAAATGCGATTGATAACACTTTTATTATTATATAATACATTAAAGCAACTATAGCCATTGTTTCAAAAGACTTATAATTTGTTTGCCTAGCAATATCACCTTTATTCATAAGATCTGGCGTACCAATAACAGTAAGTATTGATGTATCTTTTAATGAAATTATGAATTGATTTAATATCGCTGGTATCATATTTTTTATTGCCTGTGGTAATATTACTTTTATCATTGATTTATTAAACGAAAGACCTAAACTTCTTGATGCTTCCATCTGTCCATTATCTATTGCTTGTATCCCTCCTCTAAATATTTCAGAAAGATATGCTGCTGCATTCAGTGTAATTACTATCACACCAACAAGTATTATATTCATTTTTCCTTGCCCTATCATTGGCAAAACCCCGAAATAAAAGAACATTGCTTGAACTATAAGTGGAGTTCCTCTTATTAAATCGATGTATTCATGTGCTATTCCTTGTAATATTCTAATAGTTAAATAAAATTTACTTTTTTTGTTACGTGGTACTGAATTTAAATAACCAAGAGCAAGACCTAATATAGTAGAAAATAACAATGAAAATAATGTTATTATTAAAGTAATTCCTAATCCATATAAAAAACTCCCTCCATACGTTTTCCATATATCAATTACTGTGTTTATAAAGCTCATATATATTCCTTTCATTTTTCCTATTTTAAAATAAATTACAGCTCAAACATATAGTTACAAGATATGTGTAAGCTGTAATAGAAAACTAATTAATTAGTTTTATTTTTTTCCTACATATTTTGCTACTATTTCGTCATATTTTCCATTTGCTTTTAATTTTTTAAGACCTTCATTGAATTTTGCAACTAATTCAGGATTAGAACCTTTTTTAACCATAAATCCATAGTTCCCAGTCGTTAATTTTTCAGTTCCTATTTTTAATTTAGAAGCTGGATCTTTTGATAATGCATATGCTATTACTGGATAATCTTCAAATGCAGCATCTGCTTGATTATTAGTTACAGCTTGGAACATTGATACTGTATCCTTAAACGTAACTGCTTCTGATTTTCCTTTTAAATTCTCTTCCACATATGATGCTCCTGCTGTTCCATTTTTAACCGCTAATTTTTTTCCTTCTAAATCTTTTCCTGCTTTTATTGTTGTATTTGCTGAATTTACTACTGCAACTATTCCAGTTTCATAATAAGGATCAGAAAAATCTACTGATTTTTTTCTTTCATCTGTTATACTTGCACCTGCAATTGCTCCATCTATTTGACCTGATTGTAATGCTGGTATTATTCCACCAAAATCCATTGGCTTCAATTCAAATTCAAATCCTTCTACTTTTGCTATTTCTGTTATTAAATCAACATCTATCCCTATATATTTACCATTTTCTTGAAATTCGAATGGTGCATATGTTGCATCTGTTGCTATAATATATTTTTTAGCTGCTCCTGTTGCTCCTTTTGATCCTCCACATGATACTACTAACATCAATAATGATAATAATGCCATAACTTTTAACATTTTCATAATGACTCCTCCTAAATTATTTTCTCAAATTTTGTTGTTTCTATTTTAACTTATTAAATTTAAAGATGTATTTATCACTAATTAGTTTCAAAACTCATCTTTTTAACTTATAAATTATTCTATCATAACATAGATTAATTTGTCAAAGGTTTAACGATATATGTTATTAATGTTTCAATTTGTGTTTTTTCTGACCTATGTATCCCATTTCATCTAGAAAGCTTTGATTTTTACGCCATTTCTTCTTAACTTTAACCCAAAGCTTCAAGTTAACCTTTAAATCTATTAATGCTTCAATCTCTTTTCTTGCTTCAATTCCAACTTTTTTTAGAAGTGCCCCATCTTTCCCTATAACAATTCCTTTTTGACTATCTCTTTCTACATATATTGTGACCTCATATTTACGTATATTTGGCTTTGTCTCAACATCCGTTATCTCAACAGCAATACTATGAGGAATCTCATCAGATGTAAGCAACAATATTTTTTCTCTAACTGTTTCTACAACTATTTTATTTACTGGCAAATCCGTATAATAATCTTCTGGATAGAACCACATGTCATTACTTAAATACTTTTCAGAAATCTCAAATATTTTATGTACACCAATTCCATATTCTCCAGTCATTGTTATTATTCCTGCAAACTCACCTAACTTCTCTTTTACTTCTTCTAATTTTAATGCTATATCTTCATCTGTCATCTTATCAATTTTATTAATAATTAGTACTATTGGGGTATTTGAATTCTTAGCATTCTCATTCACAAACATATCTCCTGTACTTATACCTTGTGTTCCATCTAACATAAAAAGTATCAAATCCGCATTATTTAATGTATCTAGTGCGACATTTGTCATGTGCTCACCTAATAAATGTTTGGGCTTATGTATTCCAGGTGTATCCATAAATATGTATTGATTTTCTCCTATATTTATTATACCTTTGATCTGATCACGTGTAGTTCCTGCTTTATCTGAAACAATCGCTACCTTCTCTTTTATTAATTTGTTCATAAGTGTTGACTTACCTACATTTGGTCTTCCAACTATTGCTATAAATCCCGATTTCATGTTCTTTACTCCTATATTTTTTATTTTTTTGTTCTCTACAATTCGAATTTATTATACCATATTTTTAGCCCTTTTTCCTCTTTATTTCAAATCTTCACGCTCAGCCATCTCAAAAATCATAATATGTGAACCTGTTTTTGCATCTATTTTTAAACTCTCATTTATTGATTCTAAAGCATCACTTTGGCATAATTTTTCTCCATTAACATCTGCTTCTCCTTCTATTTGAACATAATATACTTGTCTACCTTTAGTAACTTGGAATTCTTCACTCAATCCTTTTTCTAAAAATATAGTGTATATATTTATGTCTTGATTTATCTTTATTGGTGCTGCTCCACTTTTGCTAGATACCATATGTAAAAACTTATTTTTTCTATCCGACCATTCAAATCTGTATTCTCCATAGTTGGGAACATGATTCCTAAAATCTGGCAATATCCATATCTGTAATGCTCTTAAAACTTCTGTACTTGAATTATTTGCTTCTGAGTGGTATATTCCAGTTCCTGCACTCATATATTGGACCTCGCCCCGTCTTATTACACTTTCGTTTCCAATACTATCTGTGTGTGTTACTTCTCCATTAACCACATATGTTATTATTTCCATATCTTTATGTGGGTGTAATGGGAAACCTGTGTTCTCAGCTATTAAATCATCATTTATAACTCTTAATACTCCAAAATTAATATTTTTAGGGTTGTGGTATTCGGCAAATGAAAAATGAAATATTGACTTCAGCCATCCTAAGTCTGATTTCCCCATATTATTTTTATCTATTTTTCTAATCATAATTTTCTCCTTAGTTTTGTATTTTAAAATTACTAGTTAGTGATATTGTTTCAAAAAAAATGAGACTATTTCTCACTTCTTAATTTTAGTAATAGTGCAAGTAATTCTTGCTTTTCATTTTTTTTCATATCGTCAAAGAACTCTACAGTGTTCTCAGCATGCTTATCAAAGATCTCTTCTATTAACATCTTACCTTTATAAGTCAAAGAAATAACAAACTTTCTTCTATCGAATATATCTTTTTCTTTCTTTACAAATTCATCTTTTCTAAGATTCTCAATTACTACCGTCATATTTCCACTTGTTGATAGTGTTTTCTCAATTATGTCATTAACACACATTGGTCCCTTGAAATATAATGCTTCTAAAACACCAAATTGTGGTAATGTTAAACCATATTTACTAACAAAATCATTTTGTTTTCTATTCAATGCTTGTATTACTCTATTCAAGCCTATAACTAATTTCATTTCAATTCCTGATTGCATATTTCTCCCTTCTATACTTTGTTACTTAATCTATAGAGATATAGTATCACTAATTAGTGACAAAGTCAAGAGTAAATTTAGAATAATTTCTCTACTAAATATAATAATAAGGAGAAAGCAATCACAGTTGATGGAATTCCATATTTAAATTTTGTTTTATTAATTTTATGTCTAAATAAATACATAGAAATCAGCGCCCCATAACAGCCCCCTATCATCGATAATAGCATCAATGTATCTTCACTGATTCGTTGCTTCTTTTTCTTTTTTTCTTGTGCTTTTGCAAGTCCCTTATCTGCTCCAAAAACAATAAATGTCACAACACTCATGATCACAACATATTGCACTATAATTTTATACATTTTATCACCTTCTTCTATAATAGAAATTATATATTTATTTACTTTTATATGTTATAATTACATCATTACAAATCATATCTTTGAAAGGATAAAACTATGAAAAAAGAATTTACAAATGATGATTTTAAGCGTTATACAGATTCAAAAAAAAGTGAGCGTGTTTACAACGACCCAAGTAAAATGGGATCTCTTCTGCAAAAATTGACAAAGGTTTTCCTTTTAATCAAAGATAACAATCTTTTGTCTGAAGGAAAAGTCTTATATTCCCTTCTTAAAGACTATAAAAATGGTAGTTATCGTGAAATTTCTAAAAAATCAATGCTTATAATCATTGGTGGTTTATTATACTTAGTAAATCCTGCTGATGTAATTCCTGATTTTGTTCCACTTATTGGGTTTTTAGATGATGCTACATTGATTGGGTTGATTTTTAAACAACTAAATGAAGAACTTACCAAATACAAATCTTTTAAAGTAAAAAAAGAAGGATTTGATGATAATTTAGATGATATTATAATTGATTAATATTGTATTCAATGAACTTAGAATTATTGTCTTTATATTGAATCAACAAATATTGATTTTCATTTATTTTTTCGTAATATGTATACTTATATAAAATACTAGGATCTAAATCATTTTTAGACATAAATAAATTATCTTTAAGAAGCAGCCTTATAAACTGCTTTTTTTCTTTTGTTTCAAGTGTAGGTTCAATAAATCTTTTTGGCCGAATTTTAAATTGTCCATAGTAATCTAGTAAAAGAGTTTTTAGTAATACTCCCTCTGGCTTTATAAAATCATGAAGTGCTCTATATATTTGATCTAAATGATGTCCTATTCTAGGTATCCCTTGTTTTGCATAGAACAATCCTAATTGATAGAACCATTCAAAGTAATTCTTATTTTCCTCTTTTGAAAATATTATATCCATTGTTCCTTTGAATCTGCCACTGTTCCAATACTTTTCTAACATATCTTCAACTATCTTTATTCTACTTACATCTTCTACTGATAAAGAGTTATTTTGATATATTTCATATGGTCCTTCTAAATCATATAGATATCCATAAATTTCAGCTTGTTTTCGTAAATTTGTCCCTCTAAGCAACTTTAAAAAACCTAATTGAACTTCCTTCGCTCTCAAGCTGAAAACTTCGTTGAAGGAGTCTTTAAACCTTTCACACGTCTCATATGGGAGACCGGCAATCAAGTCAAGATGTAAATCAACAACTCCACCTTCATGTAATCTATCTACATTTTCTCTTATCTTATCAAAATTTTGTATTCTTTTAACGGCTTTGTTTGTCTCTTCATATGTTGATTGAATACCAATCTCAAATCTAATGAAATCTTTTGGAAATGTATTAATATAGTCAATCATTTCTGATGGCATAATGTCTGCATATATTTCAAATTGGCATACAGTCTTACTATTATGAAGTTTTTTTATTAAATCAAATACAAATAGTGTATGCTTTCTATTCAAATTGAATGTTCTATCTAAAAATTTGACTGTTTTAGAACCATTGTTAAATAAGTATGTTAACTGAGAATCTATATAATTAGTTGAAAAATATCGCACATTTCCTTCAAGCGATGAAAGGCAATATTGACACATATAAGGGCAACCTCTTGATGATTCAAAATAAGATATCTTAGTTGGTATCAAATTTTTATCACGATCAAGTTGATATGGTGAATCTAACTTTTCTAATTTTTCAATATTTGCAACAGCTGGCTGTGAAATTAGATTATTTGCATACGCTACATGTGGACTTTTCACATCATCTCTATTTTTTATATTTCCTATTAACTCTTCTAGCACAAATTCTGCTTCGCCAGATATTATGTAATCAATATTCCACGTGTTTAAGAAAAATTCCGTTTCGTAACTAACTTCAGGTCCACCAAGAATAATTATTAAATTAGGATTTTTAGTCTTTAAAATAGTTACTAGTTCTTTTATTTGTCTGACATTCCATATATATACTCCAATTCCCAGTATATCTATACCTTGATTTAGTATATCATTAGCAATATATTCTACATCATCTTTTATTGTATATTCTTTAAAATCTATGTCATGACTATCTTTACTTGCTACATACAACCATCTAAGTGCTAATGATGTATGAATGTATTTTGCATTTAGTGTTGTTAGTAATGTTTTCAAAGTTTTCTCCTTTATATTAGAAAAGGCACAACATAATTAAATGAAGTGCCTTTTTATAGTTATTTCTTTTTAGTTGCTTGAAATTTTTCCCATACTCCTGCTTTAGTTAATATGCTTTTTACTGTTTCAGTTGGTTGTGCACCATTTTGTAATAATTTCATGATTTTTTCTTCATCCAAAGTTACTTGTTTATCAGCTTCAACTAATGGATTGTAAGTTCCTACGTAAGCTATTGCTTTACCATCTCTTGCTGTTAATGCTTCCATTGCTGCTATTCTGTAAAAAGGGACTTTCTTTCTTCCTAATCTAGTTAATCTTAATTTTACCATGTTAAATTTACCTCCAAATATTTTTTTGATTTATTTATATAATTTTTATTACTATCGTCTTTTTGATGCTTTTTTTCCTCCACCAAGACCTGGTATTCCACCACTATTAAACATTTTCATCATTTGTCTCATTTGTTCAAATTGTTTAATTAGTCTATTGATATCTGGTACTTCTACACCACTACCTTTTGCAATTCTTATCTTTCTACTACCATTTAAGACTTTTGGATCTCTTCTTTCTTGTAGTGTCATAGAAAAAATTATTGATTCTACCTTTTTCATTTCTTTTTCAGCCTGTGCCATATCTATCATACTTGTATCAACACCAGGTATCATTTTCATTATTCCTGCAAGTGAACCCATTTTTCTAATCATTTTAAATTGCTTTAGAAAATCCTCGAAATCAAACTGATTCTTTCTGAACTTCTCTTCCATTTTCTTTGCTTCGTCTTCTGAAATAGCTTCTTGTGCCTTCTCTACAAGTGATACAACATCACCCATTCCTAATATTCTTGATGCTAATCTATCAGGATGGAATGCAGAGACATCATCTAATTTCTCTCCGTCACTTATAAATTTAATAGGTTTTCCAGCTACTTCTTTAATTGATAGTGCCGCTCCACCTCTTGTATCTCCATCTAACTTAGTTAGTACAACTCCTGTTATATCTAATTCATCATTAAATGATTTTGCAACATTTACAGCATCTTGCCCTGTCATACCATCTACTACTAGAAGTATTTCATGAGGTGAGAAATCACTTTTGACTTTCTTAAGTTCTCCCATAAGATTTTCATCTATATGTAAACGACCTGCCGTATCAAAAATTACATATGTTGCATGTTGCTCTCTAGCACTTTCTAATCCTTGTTTACATATTTCTGTAACATCATTACTCTCTTCGATTGTAAATGAAGGAACCCCAACTTGATTTGCTAATACCATTATTTGTTTTTTTGCTGCAGGTCTATATACATCTGCTCCCACTAAAAATGGTTTTTCGCCTTTTTTCTTTAAATATTTTGCTAATTTACCTGAAAATGTTGTTTTCCCAGCTCCTTGAAGCCCAACTAACATTACAATTGTCGGTGGCTTTATAGATTTTGCAATTGATACATTTGTTCCACCTAATACTTCTATCAATTCATCATTAACAATCTTAATAAATTGTTGTGATGGATTTACACCTTTTAACACCTCGTCACCAAGGGCTTTGTCTCTAATTCTAGCTACAAAGTTCTTTGTAACATTATAGTTTACATCTGCTTCTAATAAGGCTAACCTTACTTCTCTCAATGCATCTTTCATATTTGCTTCAGTAAGCTTTCCTCCACTTACCTTTTTAAATATGTCTTTAAATCTATCACCTAAGTTATTAAACATTTAAAGCACCTCATCATAGTCAAGATATTTTATAATCTCTTCTAATTTTTTCATAGAAAAATTTTCTTTCAATCCTTCTAATTTCATTTTTAATTCTTTTTCTTTTTTAAATATTTCAAGTTTCTTCTCATACTCGTCTAATTGCTTAAATCCTCTTTTTATATTATCAAAAACTGCCTGTCTTGTTACCTTGAATCCTTCCGCAATCTCTGTAAGTGAGTTGTTTTCTTCAAGATAAAGTTCCAAGTACAACCTCTGTTTTTCTGAGAATAAGTTTTTATAGTATAAAAATAATACTGAATATCTTATAAAATCATCTATTTTATCCATAACAAAAATTATTATACACTATGCTCTTATCTTTGTCAAGTATTTTATCTTTACAAGAAAAATATTTCAGTCTATAAATATTTCTTGTAATTTTTTCTTTATTTCCTTTATTGTCTTTTTTTCTAGTTCCCCTATTTTCTTTACAATCCTAAGTTTATCAAGTGATTTTATGTGTTCAAGTGCTATTTCTCCATCTTGACTTTTAAATTTTATATTCACTCTTGTAGGATATTTTCTTATAGTTTTTGTCATAGGTGCAATTATAACATGTTTTAAATTATCATTCATTTCATCTGGTGATAAGATAATACAAGGTCTTGTTTTCTTCATTTCAGAACCCACACTTGGATCAAGATTTATTAAACAAATTTCATATTGGTGGATTTTTTTTACCATTCCCATTCACCTTCTGATATATCTAAGTTTATTTCATTTTCAGAAGATAACTCATCATCCTGACCATATCTTTTTAAGCTGTTTATAAATTGCTTTTCCCAGTTCATTCTCGGTACTGTTGCTTTCAAATGTAAAACTCCATTTCTAACTTCTGCTTCAACACTATCCAATATTTCACATTCTTCTAAAATATGTTTAGGTATTCTTATACCTCTTGAATTACCTATTTTCACAATTTCTAAAATCATATATATCACCCCTTAAAAGTAATTACATTGTAATTATATCATAGAACTGAATTTTTATCTATAATTTTTTTAATCTTTAAAAATTCCATTTACTTTTAAGTTTTCTTTGAAGTATAATATCTCTTCATCCAACGTTTTAAAACCTCTAGATATATTTTCTTTATTGAATGTGTAAACATGGATACACATATTGTTAGACTTTAATTTATTCAGGAACTCCTGAGATTTTTTTCTTCCGTATATTTTATTCTTTGAAATGCCTAAACAATCTATGTTTTCTTTGATATAAGATAATACATTTCCAGTTTTATCTTTAATAATTTTATTTTCTGCTTTTGTATCAACTAAATACGTTGTTTTATATTCAACATTGTATTCTGGAAATATTCTCTCTTTTAACCTTTGCAATTCATCAATATAGAAACTTTGTATGATTATATTATCTTTTTTATTGTTATAACCGTTAGATTTCAATAATTCAACTAGCCCCATTGTAACATCACGATTCTCTTTTCGATAGAAATCTAGATCCTTTAATTCAGGATAAAGACCTACGTTAGTTTTCTTTGCCTTATTGTACGCTTTTGTTAAATCTATAACTTCCTGGAATGAGGGGATTCTATTGTCTTTATTTGTATAATATTTTTCATAATTTCTAGATTTAGTAAGATTTTTCCTAAATCCTAATATTTTATAATATCTACTTGTTATTTTCAAATTTTGTAATTCCGCATATGTGAAGTCTACAACGTAGTATTTCCCATCTTTTCTTGCTCTATGTTTAGTAAATTTCTTCTTGATATCTGTCACATCATTTAGGTACTTATCGTGAAAAACAACTAACACATAATCTTTTGTCAATTGTAAATCCATCTCTAGATAGTCTGATGTACCTAGTGCTCCCCTCATTGATAACAGCGTATTTTCTGGAAATATTTGACTTGCACCTCTATGTGCAAGTATCAAAAAGTCATCATTAGCAAAGGAAAACATCGATATTATAAGAAATAACATTATTATTCTGATCATACTATTTTCTCCAATTCAAGTCTTTTCTGAAATTACATTTTATAATTATTAAGTTGATCCAAACTCTCTAAATCTTTTGAAATCTTATACATACATTTTGATCCCTTGGCATCATTAAGTATTTCTATAATTTCTGTATAAAATTTTACTATTGTATTGTGATCGTGGTATGAGAAATTTCCTCTGTCATCCATTAATAATTGAATTTTTTTATTGATTGTAGTTTCTATGTCATGCTTTATAAACTCATATGCTTCTCCATTTATAAAATATCCATTTACTTCTATTATTTTTGTTTTAGACATATTCTTCATTAAAAAGCTTGGAAAGTCTAATTTTTCAATGAATTCATCTTTATTTTTTGTCGGATAAAATATTATCATAGGTTCAACAAAGCATATTTCCTGACTTTCATTTACAGACATAACTAATGTAAGAATTTCATATAAATATTGTTCGTTACCATCTACATCTTTCAGACCAGTTCCCACTAATTTTCCAATAAAGAGTGTTTCAATCTTTACTATTGACTCGAATACATTTAGGATTTTTTCTTTATATTCTTCTTTTACAGATGCATCATTAAATTTTATTGCAGGATTTTCATACAGTTTTTTTATTATTATTTTCAAAGAATCTATATCTGCCACTGGAATTCCTCTTTGCTCATATATTGAAAATTCATTTGTCATACAATCTCTAACAGTTACTTCTTTTGCTAGTGACATAATATCTTTTTTATTCATTATACTCATCTCCTTGACAATATAATTTTATTCTTTTATTCTTCCTACTTGCCCATCTTCTAACATCACTTTGATTCCATGAGGGTGTGAACTACTTTTTGTTAGTATTTTCATAACAACCCCTTTAGTAAGTTTTCCACTTCTTTGATCTGCTTTTAAAACTATTGAGACTTCTTGTCCTATTTTTACATTATTATTCATCATAACTCCTCTTTTTATTTACTATAAATCACTAATCTTTTTCTTATTTTTTTTGAACTCATTATTCCTAAAACGGTAATTACCATTATTGGTAACCCTATAACAGGAAAACTTATTACAGTGAATATGAAAAACCCAACTATCGCACCTACATATGCACCTGATATCCTTAACCATTGAATATTACTTCCTACTACTTCGTTAACTTTATCAACCAAGTTTTTATCCGATAACTTTGATAAAACTTCTTCAATTATATCTAATATCTGATTATACTCATTCTCTACTAATTTTTCGATTAACCTATTATAATTTTTCTGCACTACTGTATCGTTTTCCGAAAGCTTACTTATTCCACTTTTGATTGTACTATTAATCAATTCCACAGCATTTATTCTTTCTTCCGTATTTTCTTCAACATTCACATCTTGTAACCATACTGAAAGAGAAGAAATACTCTTCAATAAGAATGGTTTCAATACGTTAGCAATTGCTTGTGATTTTATTTTGTCAATATTACCCATAAATTTCGTGTTATCTACCAATTTTGTAACTAGTTCTGAAACTTCATTCTCCATTTGGTATAAATTTTTATTAGTTAGTTTTATTTTTATTTCATCGATTGAAGTTATGAGTGTTTCTTCTATTCTCTCTGACAATTCTTTATAATTCAAAACATTTGACATTTTTGCAATAGAATATCCCATTTTCTCTATAGGGTTTAATTTTTCTTCTGACTGCTCTAATTTTTGTACTATATCATTTTTAAAATTAGGCTCTTTTACATATTTCTCTACATATTCAACTAATACTCCTACTGTTTTGTATGATAAGTAGTTATTTTTTATCAAATAATTTAATTTTTCTGAAATTTTATTGCTATCTAAACTGTCAACATACTTTGTTCCCTCATTTAAAAGTATTTTTACAATTTGATCTTTATTTTTTTCTAATATATTAGAGATATATTTTCCAATTGCCTCTGAGTTATTTTCTATCATTCCACTTTCTGATATTTTTTTTATTTCTTCGACTATTCTAATTGCTTGTAAATCTTCTATTAGCTTCTTCTTCGGAAAAAACTTTTCTTTAAATGCTACAATGACTCCACTAACTAGTTTTTCTCTCTTCTTTTGAATTAACATTGTAAACATATGAATTGCTACACCATCTGCTATTGACGCTACTAGTATTGCCTCTATGGTAAATTCAACGTATGAAAGAAGAATAGAATGACCGTATATTTTTTCTATAGTGAATGCTATGACTAATAATACTGACGATAAAATAAGAATAAATCTTGATATATTTCTATTTCTATAAAATTTGAACATTTTTGATTTTCCAATGCTTTTATTCATACTTTTCTCCCTCTACATAAGATTTAGCGCTAGTCTTACACCTACAATTATTATTCCAAATAAAACTCCAAACAGCATACCATTAAGTCTAATATTTTGCAGTTCATTTTCAGTGCTTTCACGAAGAAACATGACTAATTCTTCGTCTTTCATTGAAAAAAGATTATTTTCAATCGTATTTTTCAATTGCTGATGATGTTTTTCTAATAGTTTTGATACAATTTCTATTATGTAATTATTTATTTTATCTTGATTTTCAGGATTTTCTGTTGATGCACTTACTAACTTTTCTATTATTTCAGAGACACTCTTTTTGAATTTTTCTTTTCCAAAACTATATTTAATTTTATTTACTTCATTATATATATGCTCTGAAAGATTCATTTCCTTTATTGAGTTATATATTTTATCATCATATTTTTTTGAATTAGTTTCATTCTCTAATTGCTCTATATAATTATTAATTATTCTTTTACTCTCTACTTTCACTACATGCTCGTCATTATTTTCTATGTCATCTAATGTTTTAGAAATTATTTTCATAACCTCAAAATTAAAAGATTCTTCTATTCTTGAAGAGAATGTCGTTCTTAGTGAATTATCTTCACAATAGGCATCAGCTGCATTAGAGACAATGCTATTAATGAATCCTTTGAAATTATCTCTTTGAATCATTTTTCTTATTTCAGGAATCATCGCATCTATGAGTTCAATATGGTGATCGTCATCAATTAGAAATTTAACAAATTTAGTTGTTTCCAATGTAGGGCTTGTGCTTTTAGTTAGTATTGATAGAAGTGCATCTATATTTTTCAAAAATTCACTACGGTCGATCTTATCCGACGAAACCCACAAAACTTCAACTATAAAGTCTGAGAAATAATTAAATATATCCTCATTATTTACATCTCTAATGCTAAAAATATTAGCTATTCTATTTGCAAAATTCATGTTTTCAAACTTTGAAACAATATTGCTTTTTGAGAGTATGTCATCACATATAAAGTCACTTATTCCTGTAACTAACTCTTTCTTTTTAGAAATTACTATTTCTGTTTTCCAATTTATTCCTAGTGGCTTTCCATAAATCGAAACAACTCCATACCAATCTGCAACACCACCTATAATAGCTGCTGCTGAGATTAACTGAATTATTTTAAATACTATTGCCAATGAACTTAAATTTTTAGACATAAGTAAGCCAGTAACTATAATAAATATTAATACTGCAAAAAATAATGCTCTATCTGCCATACTTTTAGTTTGCATCACTATTACTTCCTTTTCCCTTTTTTATATTATACTATAAAAATAACATCTATTTCTAGATGCTATTTTTTTTACTAATATTTAAGTTGTCGAATTTATCATCGTATAAGATTACTGTTAGTACTTTTTTACCTTTTCCAATAACAACTCCAACTGATGTGTCTTTTAAGTCTACTTCATCTTCTGGCTTTAATTTATAATTTACTAATGCTTGTGTTCCAAATATTTCTTTGGCCTTTACTGTTTCTTTTCGTGCTAAAGCTTTTAATGTTTCTTTTCTTTGATCTTTGTTAGTAGAGTTATTTGATGCTTGACTAATACCACAGATGATTTCCGGGAAATCTTCTCCTATCGCACAGTTTACACTTGATGTGAAAAATATCATTGAAATACCAGAACTTGCCAGTACAGCCCCTGCTATACTAATCACTGGGAAACTTAAAAACATAATAATTGATAATATTTGAATTTTTTTCATATAGTTTTCTCCTTCGAAAATTTTCTAGTACTATTAAATTTTATAGTATCCCAATTAAAAAGTCAATTACTTTTTCAATTTCTCTATCTCCTCCATTATCTTATATACCCCTTCAATTCCAAGATACCCAATTACATCATCTGTTATTACTGTATCATATGTAATTCTAGAATTATTTTTACTCCCTTCTAACACTGCAATTTCATATTGATCTTTATTCTTTGTATACGAATAATGTTCCCCATTTGTTCCAATAATATTTATTACACTTATACCATATCCATTACTAAAAAAATAAACAGCTTGCCTCTTTGTGTACTCCTCTGTAACATCTGTTAAAAAAATTAAATCATACTTTTTCATTTCCCCATCCCCTTTTTTATTTTAATTTATATTTAATATTATAGAGTGAAGTTTCTTGTATGTCAAGTGTTTTTTAATTTTTAATTAATTTTTTTATGCGTATGCGATCGTTATTTTTTTTTATATATGATATAATCAAGAAAACTTATATAATTATTCGGAGGTACAAACTATGAAAATAATAAATACTTTTTCTAAGGATGAAGAAATTGCAAATGCTGTAAGTCATATGGTTGGTGCTACATTAGCACTGATTTCTGCTGTTGTCCTTATAATGCATGGAATCAAAACAAAATCACCAATCGTTATAACATCGTTTGCAATATTTGGAGCTGGATTAGTCATCATGTATACTGTTTCATCTATTTACCATGCATTGCATAACAATAAAGCAAAACAAGTTTTTCAAATACTAGATCATTCAGCAATATATATTTTAATTGCTGCAAGTTATACGCCTTTTTTACTTTTAGTTGTTAAATCAAAAGCTGGATATATTATATTTTTCATACAATGGTTAATATGTATATTTGGGATAGCTTTTAAATCCCTTTGTGTTGAAAAATATGTTCTTTTCTCAACATTACTTTATATAGTTATGGGATGGATGATTATGTTTGTATGGGGTGATCTTATAGCCAATATTTCGCAGCAATCCCTTATCCTACTTTTCATTGGGGGAATCTTATATACTTTAGGTACTATTTTCTACATGTGGAATTGGTTTAAATATCACCACTTCATATGGCATATTTTCGTGTTACTTGGTAGTGTTGCACATTTTTTCGCAGTATATCTACTAGTTTAATAATATTATCATAAAAAAAGCTGTACTCTCTTATAAAGAATACAGCTTTTTAAATTTTATTTTTTCATAAATCTTTTTATTATTAACCCTATTGCTATACCTACAGCTAATCCAATTATGAATCTTACTATCATATTTTTTCCTCTCTTGATTCATTTAGAATTTCAATTTCTTCTCTTTGTTCTCTTAACTTTCTTAATGAAAATGAACATAAAAGTATAATTACAATTCCTAAAAACATACTTATCAAAGAAAATATAAAGTTAACTATTCCAGATGCTAGTAAAAATTCTCCACCCTCTAATTTATTCTTTCTCATTTTTATGAATATCATTATAATTAATAATAGTAAAACTAATGATACAACTCTATATCCTTGAAGTAAAATTATTTGAAAATCCTGTGCTGCGGCTGATTCATATATCATTATATTAGAAATGTGAGTTGCTATGGATACTACTATAATAAGTACTATTAGTAGAATATTTAAAATCTTTGCTCTCTTTAATATTTGCTCCATATATCCTCCTATTTATTTTTATTCAATTTTGCATCAATTGATTTTGCTGCTATTTTTCCTGCTCCCATAGCAAGTATGACTGTCGCTGCACCGGTTACTACGTCTCCTCCAGCATACACGTCTTCTTTTGTTGTCTGCATTGTCTCTTCTTCAACTATAATTCCGCCCCAAGATTGAACCTCAAGGCCTGGTGTTGTTTGTCTTATTAATGGATTAGGACTTTGCCCTATTGCTACAATTACTGTATCCATATCAAGTGTGAATGCTCTATCTGTTTCAATTGGTTTTCTTCGACCCTTCTCATCAGGTTCGCCTAATTCCATTTCTTGGCATTCCATTCCAACAACCCATTTATCTTTTCCTAATATTTTTTTAGGTAGTGTTAAAAACTTGAAAATTATTCCTTCTTCTTTAGCATGATGTATCTCTTCTAACCTTGCTGGCAATTCACTCTCACTTCGTCTATACACTACATATACATTTTCAGCTCCGAGCCTCATTGCTGTTCTGGCAGCATCCATTGCAACATTTCCACCACCTAGTACTGCTACATTTTTTCCTATTTTTACAGGTGTTGGATTTTTTTTAGGATCATATGCTTTCATCAAATTTACTCTTGTTAAGAATTCATTTGCTGTATACACTCCATTAAGGTGTTCTCCTTCAATATTCATAAACTTAGGTAGTCCAGCTCCACTACCAATAAATATAGCTTTATAGCCATCTTCCTTTAGTTCATCTATCGTTATTGATCTTCCAACTATGACATTCTTTTGTATTTTAACACCTAATTTTTCTATATTTGCTATTTCCTTTTTTACAATTTCTTTTGGTAGTCTAAATTCAGGTATTCCATATAATAAAACTCCACCTGGAACATGTAATGCTTCAAATATTGTAACATCATATCCTAATTTTCCTAGTTCACTCGCACATGATAATCCTGCAGGTCCTGCACCTATCACTCCAACTTTTATATTATTTTTTTCTATTTCAGGTATTTTTTCTTCTACATTTGCCATATAATAATCTGCAACAAATCGTTCGAGTCTACCTATTCCAACAGGTTCATTCCTAATTCCAACTACGCATTTTCCTTCGCATTGTGTTTCCTGAGGGCACACTCTTCCACAAATCGCTGGAAGTGAATTTTGTTTTAATAATATCAAATGCGCTGCTTCAAAATTACCTTTTGCTACTTCTGATATGAATTCAGGAATATAAACATTTACTGGACATCCTGAGACGCATCTAGGATTTTTACATTGGATACATCTTTTTGCCTCTTGGATAGCCTCTTCTTCAGTATAACCAATTGCTACTTCTTCAAAGTTTCTTTTTCTTATATTAGGGTCTAACTCCCTCATCTTAGTTTTCTGTATCATGACTACTCTCCTGTTCCAATTATGCAATCATGCTCTTCTTTTTTAAACATACTTTGTCTTGTCATAAGCATATCAAAATCTACTAGAAAGCCATCAAAATCAGGTCCATCTACACAAGCAAACTTTGTTTCATCACCTATTAGAACTCTACATCCACCGCACATTCCTGTACCATCAATCATTATTGGATTCAATGATACTGATGTTTTTAAATTTAAAGGTTTTGTTATGTTTACAACATTTTTCATCATTATAACTGGACCTATCGCTATTACTTCATCATAATCATTTCCTAAAGCTATTAGTTCATTTAGAACATCTGTTACAAAGCCCTTTTTACCTTTACTTCCATCATCAGTTGCATAATAAATATTATTTGCTATCTTTTTAAATTCCTCGTCCATTGTAATATACTTTTCATTTCTTGCACCTAATATTACATCAACTGCAACACCCATTTCTTTTAGTGCCTTTATTTGTGGATATAATGGTGCAGCTCCTACTCCTCCACCTATTCCCAACACTTTTTTATGTTTTTCAAGGTGCGATGGATTTCCTAGTGGCCCTGCAACGTCATATATGCTATCTCCAATATTTTTCTCTCCCAGTAATCTAGTTGAGAATCCTACTTTCTGATAAACTATCGTTATTGTCTCTTTTTCTCTATCATAATCTGCAATTGTTAACGGTACTCTTTCTCCGTCTTCATTTATACGGATAATTATGAACTGTCCCGGCTCACATTTTCTCGCAACAAATGGAGCTTTCACAACCATTTCTTCAACTACTTCATTTATTATTATTTTATCTATTATTTTATACATTTTTTTGACCCCCGATTTTTTCAAATTGTATAAACTTATTATTTTATAACTATCGTTTTGTAATGAAAATTATAATATAATACAGGTGTATTTGTCAAGAAAGAATAAAGCCCTAAATGATAAATAGTTACAATATCGTTCAGGGCTATTATTACAATGATTTTTCTAAAATTTCTTTACTTATATCAAGATTCAAATCTCTTGTTTCTGAAAGTGCTGTCAATCCGTTTTTTCTTAGTTGTTCTACTAGTAAAGGAATACTATCGGCTGTTATACCGTATTCACTTAAACGAGTTTTTATTCCTAAGCTTTCAAAAAATTCTCTCGTTTTCTTAATTGCTAAATCTATTTTCTCTTCTTTAGTTCCTTCTGTTATATGCCATACACGCTCCGCATATTGCAATAATTTTGCTTCTTTTTGATTACGTCTTACTTCTAACATTGTTGGTAATATTATTGCTAACGTTTGTCCATGATCGATATTAAACATTGCTGTAAGTTCATGTCCTATCATATGATTAGACCAATCTTGAGGTACTCCTGTTCCTATTAATCCATTTAAAGCCATTGTCGCACTCCAAACTAAGTTAGCACGTGCATCATAATTTTCAGGCTCATTTATAGTAGTCGTTCCTATTTCTATTAATGTTTGTAATATTCCTTCTGCCATTCTATCTTGTATTCTTGCATCAACTGGATAAGTTATATATTGTTCCATAACATGTACAAATGCATCAGTTACACCATTTGCAACTTGTATTTTAGGAAGTGTAAATGTAAGAGTAGGATCCAATATTGAAAACTTAGGAAATGATAACTCACTCATCACTGGATATTTTGCATGATTGTATGATACAACTGCTCCACTATTCATTTCTGATCCTGTTGCAGGTAAAGTTAACACACTTCCAAATGGAATAACTTTCTTAACCATCTCGCTTGTTACTCCAGAAAATCCTTTCATTAGTAACTCTGTCGCATCTCCTTCGTAATTAGATGCTAATGAAATAAATTTTGTTCCATCAATTGTTGATCCTCCACCAACTGCAAGTATATAGTCAATGTTTTCAGCTTTTACTACTTCTACTGCTTTCATTAGTGTTTCATATTTAGGGTTTGGCTCTATTCCAGAAAATTCAAATATTTCTCTACTTCCTAAGATGCTTTTTACTTTATCGATAAGTCCACTTCTTTTTGCGCTTCCTCCACCGTATGTTATCAGTACTTTTGCATCAACTGGAACATTTTCATTAATTGATTCTAATCTATCCTTACCAAAATAGATCCTTGTTGGATTATAAAAATTAAAATTAAACATGTTTCCTCCTTGTTTTTTTATATCTCATTATACAGTAAAATGTTTGTATGTGCAATCAATATTTTTTTGATAATAAAAAAATAACAGACGAATCTGTTATTTTACTTATATCATTCAGTAGCTATATTATATTCTCGTAAACTAATCGTGCCCAAGACTCTAATTCATCAGGATTAACTTCTTCTTTTCGTAACCATGCACCTGATATAATTCCTTCTTCCATTGATTTATAATCTTTATGTGCAACATCAATAAGATATACTAATCCTAAATGATCAGCCCCTACACTTCTTTCTTCTGTTTCTTTTATAAATCCAACTAGCTCGATATTCTTAATTTCCTCTTTTGGAATCCCCACTTCTTCTAGTAATTCTCTATATAAGCCTATTTCTATTGTCTCTTTCGGTCTTATATTGTTATTGTCGTCAAGCACTGCATCAACACCATCAACATGGCCTCCTGGTAATCCTTTACGCCCAACTAATCTAGTTTCAGTACTCCCACTTTCCCTAAATAGAAAGAAGTAAAAAGGTATTTCATTTTCTATATATCTCACTAAAATATATGGGATTGGATGTCTCTGTATTGGCAAATGCTCTAATAAGCTTCTTTTTGCAATATATGGTATTACATTTAATTCATTAAACGATGTTTTTGAGAATCCTGATGGAATATTTTTTAACTCGCTCTCAAGAAAATATAGAATTGGCTCTTTTAAAGAAGGCTTCTTACTTTCCAATAACTCTGCCTTAAGAATGTTAATTTCATCTTCCACTTTCGTCTCATTGTTAATTTTTTCAAGATACTTCTCTAACATTTTCGCTCCTATCTTAAATCTATAATTTTAAAGTTTTCCGTTATTATTTGCATCTAACACTTTGTTCCATTCTGCTATTCTTTCTTTTTCTTTCTCCAACAATGGTTTTATAGCATCCCCTGATACAGTTATTGAAATTATTTTATCGCTTGTTGCTATTGATTTCAATATTTTCATATCAGCTTCTGATTTTATTTCTCCAAATATTGTATGTTTATTATTTAACCAATCAGTTGGTACTGTTGTTATAAAAAATTGTGATCCATTTGTTTTTGGTCCTCTATTTGCCATTGCTAATTTCCCAGGAACTGCGAAATCAAATCCATTATTAAATTCATCTTCAAATTCATATCCAGGTCCTCCTGTTCCATTACCTCTAGGATCTCCCCCTTGAACCATGAAATCTGCTATTACTCTATGAAAAGTAAGTCCATCATAATACTTTCTTTGTACTAAATTCACAAAATTTGCTACTGTTAATGGTGCATTTTCTGGATATAATTTTAAATTTATTGACCCTTTTTCTGTTTTAATAACTGCTGTAATTTCCATTTTTTTTACTCCTTTTTTTGTAGTTTTTTTTGTTTGAGCTGCGAAACCAAGTGCTGCTAAAAATATAATTGCTAGTAATATTGTTATCATTTTTTTCATTTTTTTCTCCTCTTGTTTCAATTTTATATCTAGATTATTTTATCACATATTTCTTAGAATTTACTTAGTCTTTAACTTCAATAGTTTTTCAGCTTCTTTATAATTTGACATATAACTACCCACATACTCATAAAATGACTTTCCATGATGAGGGTGTTTTAAATGAGAAAGTTCATGTAAAACAACATATTCTATCTCAAATACTGATCTTTTTACTAATTCAACATTTAAATTTATGTACTTCTTCTTATGATTACAAGATCCCCATCTAGTTGTCATTTTCTTTATTGAAAGGTGATTTATTTTTTCATTTAATATTTTTAACCACTTATCGATTATGTCTGAAAAAATTATGTTTGCTTTTTCCTTATACCATTTATTTATCAGCTTTTCCTTATATTCTTTAGTATTTTTCTTTGTGTACAAATAAAGATTTTCGCCATCTATCTCTATTTTATCAATTTTGCTTTCAATTACTTTTAAAAAAAAATCTTTTCCTATTATCTTATGCACTTCTCCATCTATATACAGATTTTCTTTTTTATTTTCTAATATCTGCTTTCTATTTTCAATAGCTTCCGTCATCCAAGATTCTTTTGAAATAAGAAATTGCTCTATTATACGACTATTTAACCTTAAAGGTGCAGAGATTTTAAGTTCTCCACTCTTATTAATTCTTATGTTAATATTCTTAATATTTTTTCTAACTACTAAATATCCATTTATATACTCTTCTTTTTCTTTCATTATATCAATACCTTTATTATTCTATTTAAATTTACAACTTGTCAAATGATCATTTACAACTCCAACAGCTTGTAAATAAGCATAAATAATTGTTGTTCCAACAAACTTAAATCCTCTTTTTTTCATATCTTTACTTATTTTATCAGATAATTCTGTACTTGCTGGCACTTCTTGAAGCGTTTTCCATTTATTTATAATTGGTTTATTATTTACAAACCCCCATAAATATTTCGAAAAACTTCCAAACTCATTTTGAACTTCCATAAATTTATTTGCATTTATTGCTGACGAATGGATTTTAAGTTTATTTCTTATAATTCCTTCATTAAGCATCAATTCTTCAAATTTTTTCTCATTATATTTAGCTATTTTTTTATAATTGAACTTATCAAATGCTTTTCTAAAATTTTCTCTTTTATTAAGTATTGTTGTCCAACTAAGACCCGCTTGAAATCCCTCTAATATAAGCATCTCAAATAACTCATTGTCGTCGTAGCACGGTTTTCCCCATTGTGTATCATGATATTCTATGTCTAACTCTTTCTTTGCCCATCCACATCTATCGCTTTCTGTAATCATATTTATCTCCTCAATCTTAATATCTAGATTTTCTATACTAATTTACTTATGAATAATGTTGCCAATCCCAAATACATAAAAAATCCACAAGTATCTGTAAACGTTGTTAATATTACAGCCGATGCTAGTGCGGGATCTATTTTCAAAAATTTAAGTGTTACTGGAACTAAAAATCCTATTGAACAAGCTAACGCCATATTACCTGTCATTGCTAGGAATATAATAATTCCTAGAAATGGATTGCCATGTAATAAAAGCATAATAAATCCTGTTAATATTCCTAATACTGCACCATTTATAACTCCTACAGTCAACTCTTTTATAACTAATCTTAAAGTATCTTTCGGATCTAATTCTCCTAGTGCAATTCCTCTTATTGTAACTGCAAGAGTTTGTGTTCCTGCATTTCCACCCATTCCAGCGACAATAGGCATCGCTGCAGCTAATATAACTACCCTAGAAATCGTACTTGAAAATAAACTTACTGTCGTTGATGCAATAAATGCTGTTATTAAATTTACAAATAACCAAGGTAATCTTCGTTTAACAGAAAATAAGAATGTAGAATCTATATTTTCATCTTCTGAAACTCCTCCTAATTTCAAGATATCTTCTGTATTTTCTTCTTGAATTACATCAATAATATCATCTACTGTTATTATCCCTAACATATTTTTTCTTTTATTTATAACAGGTATAACATTTAAGTCATATTTTGATACTAACATTGCAACTTCCTCTTGATCATCTTCAGCATGAGCATATATTACATTTTCATCTGTTATTTCAGATAATGCTATATCATCTGGCGATATCAAAATATCCCTTAAATCTGCTATACCAATCAATTCTTTTTTCTCATTTAAAACAAATATTGTTTCTATTACTTCTGTCTTAGGTGCAATCATTTTAATTTTTGACATTACATCTTTTATTAAAAGTGTTTCTTTAAGTGCAATATAACGTGTTGTCATTATTCCACCTGCAGAATCTTCTTCATATCCAAGTAACTCTCTTAATTTGTTTGCCTCAGATCTTTTCATATTTTCAAGGATTACTTTACTTTTTTGAAAATCGATATTTCCTAAAATATCTGCTATATCATCTGGTGACATCTGCCCAAATATTTCAATAACTTCATCTACATCTATCAAATCTATTATTTTTTCTTGTAAATCTTCATCTGCTTCTTCTAATATTCTTGCTTTTTTGTCATTACTCATAAGCTCAAATACTTTCAATATCTCTTCATCATCTAACTCTTCAAAGCTTTCAGCTATATCTACAGTATGATTCTCTTCAAAAAACTCTTCTAGCTCTTCTTCAGATTGTAATTGAACAATTCCTTCTGCTATTTCTTCAGGAGTTACATCCTCTTCTTCTTCAATAACATTGTCTTTCTCTTCTTTTCTTCTACTTTTTATTTCATTTTTCAATTCTTCTATTGATTTTGTTTCATCTTTAGAGTCTTTACTATCTAAATCAATATTTTCAAGGTTTTTATCATTTTCCATTGTATAAACCTCCCTTCCTTTAAGTATTTTAAGTAATCAACAAACTTATTATCTTTTCAATTGTGAAAAACACAATACTGAGAATAATGTTTTCATATCATTGGAAATTTTAAGAATATCATCTATATTAAACCATTCGCTTTCAATATCTTCACCATCATCCAACATTAGTTCTTTTGCCACTGTACTATCTGACTTAAGTCTTCCATAGAAAAAATGTAATTGCTCAGTTGTATACGCAGGACTTGCATATATTCCTTCTTCTAATCCATCAATATCAACAATATCATCTAACGAATAACCTGTCTCTTCTCTTAATTCTCTAAATGCTGCATCTTTTGGATTTTCTCCTTTGTCTATAAGCCCTGCAGGAACTTCCCACGTTTCCCCTTTAACACCTGGCCTATATTGCTTAACTAATATAACTTTTTCTTTTGTTTCATTAAATAATACAAAACAAACTGCGCTAGATTTCTCAAGATATTCTAATGTAATTCCAGTTGTGGGATGTATTTCTTTTTTTCCTTTTAAAAATCTAAATCCTTCCATTTTACCACTCCCAATTATTTAAATTATAATTTTTATTTTGATTATCTAAAATATTGTTTCAATTGGATATATATTCAGTTCTCTAGCAAATTCTCTAACTTTTTGTATTGCCTCATCTTCTATCATTTTATAGTCATGACAATCTGATCCAATTATTGTTCTTATATTGTATTCTGCTACAATTTCCCAAAACTCTTTATAAGGATATAAATATCTATCCCCTTTTATATTTTTTTCTTCCGTTTTTCTTATACCATTAGCATTTATTTCCAATACTATGTCCATTTTTTCAGCTGCTCTACATATAATGTGTGTTGCTTCAATGCAAGCTTCTGTCCAATTCCTATAACCCGCCATAAAAACATCTGGATGGGCAACAATTTCAAAATAGTTACTTTCTATTGCATCTTTCATAAAATATGCATAATCAATAACACCTTCGTCATCTTTAATTGCCCAAGCGTCATTTATTTTACCATTTTTAGGATATAAATGTAACCCCAGTAGCAAATAATCTAGCTTTGTTTTAAGTTTCTCATAAAATTCGCTGAATTCTGGAAAATATTCTGCTTCAAGTGACTTGTAAATCTTTATTTTACCTTTATATTTTTTTTGTGCCATTTCTATCTCTTCAAAATAACCTTCTAACTCATCCATTCCCATTCTATCAAAACAATAATCTGGTAATGGTGAGTGATCTGAAATACCTAATTCAGTATAGTTGTGCTTAATTGCTTCTTTAACATAGTCTTCAACATTTCCTACTGCATGCCCACATCTATAATTATGTGTGTGAAAATTTGTTTTTTTCAAAAGAATCACCTCACTATATTCTATCAGTTATTAGTAAAAAAATAAAGTCTTCGTTTACACTAGAAATTTATTATTTTTTTTGTTATAATCTAGTGTATGATGTTATATTTTATAAACTATATAAATTAATAAACTTTTATTATATAAAATAAACTTTAGAGGAGGAAATAACTTGATATCTACAAGTAATTTGTCAGTACAATTTGGTGGAAGAAAACTTTTTGACGAGGTAGACATAAAATTTACGTCAGGAAATTGTTACGGTATTATCGGTGCTAATGGTGCCGGGAAGTCAACATTTTTAAAAATTTTAGCAGGTGAAATAGATGCTGGAACCGGTGATATTATTATTGAAAAAAATAAAAGAATGTCATTTCTTAAACAGGATCACTTTGCATTTGAAGAAGTTAGTGTTTTAAATGTTATTATGATGGGACATGAAAAATTATATGAAATAATGCAGAAAAAAGATGCGCTTTACTCAAAATCAGAATTTACAGAAGAAGATGGTATGATTGCAGCAGAATTAGAGGGTGAATTTGCTGAGTTAGATGGTTGGGACGCAGAGACTAATGCAGAAAAGTTTTTAGTTGGTTTAGGAGTAATGCCTGAGCTACATCACAAACTTATGAAAGAATTAACAGAACCAGAGAAAGTTAAAGTTCTACTTGCTCAAGCTATATTTGGTAATCCTGATATCTTATTATTAGATGAGCCTACGAATGGACTTGATTTAAGAGCAGTCACATGGTTAGAAAATTTCTTATTGGAACTTGAGAATACTACTGTTCTTGTAGTTTCACATGATAGACATTTTTTAAACAAAGTATGTACACATATTGCTGATATTGATTATAGCAAGATAAAAATGTTTGTTGGAAACTATGACTTCTGGTATGAATCAAGCCAAATCATGTTAGAATTATTACGTAACCAAAACAAAAAAATGGATCAAAAGAAAAAAGAACTTCAAGATTTCATCGCTAGATTTTCTGCAAATGCATCAAAATCTAAACAAGCGACAAGTCGTAAGAAACAATTAGATAAACTACAATTTGAAGATATGCAAGTTTCAAATAGAAAATATCCATTTATAGAATTTAAACAAGAAAGAGAAGCTGGAAATAATATGCTAAAAGTAGAAGGTCTTAGCAAAACTGTTGATGGTGAAAAAGTATTGAACAACATTTCATTTACTATAAATACAGGTGATAAAGTTGTCTTATTAGGAAGAAATGATATTGCTAAAACTACTCTTTTACAAATATTAGCAGGAGAATTAGAAGCGGACTCTGGAACATTTGAGTGGGGTACAACTACAACACAAAGTTACTTCCCTAAAGATAATACTGAGTTTTTTGAAAATGTTGACATGACATTAATTGATTGGTTAAGACAATTCTCTTCTGATCAACATGAAGAATATGTAAGAGGATACTTAGGACGTATGCTGTTCTCTGGTGAAGAAGCTAAAAAGCAAGCTAAAGTTCTATCAGGGGGAGAAAAAGTTCGTTGTATGCTTTCAAGAATGATGTTAGCAGGGGCTAATGTATTATTATTAGATAACCCAACTGATCACCTAGATCTAGAATCGATTACATCATTAAATAAATCTCTTATTAAATTTTCAGGTACTATATTATTCACAACACACGATCATGAATTTATTGAAACTATTGCAAATAAACTAATAGAAATTACACCGAATGGTGCTCTTGAAAAAGAAATGGAATATGATGAGTATATTGAGGATGAAGATATTCAAGCAAGACTAAATGAAATGTATAAATAATTTACAAATAAAATTAAACAAATAGGGACTATCAAGTTGATAGTCCCTATTTTTGTTACTAATATTTAATTATAATCCGAAGTTATATCCTAAACCTAATGTTATTCTATTGAAATTCATGTTTCCTAGATCTTCACTTCCAAGACTAGTTCCCGCTACTGAATAATCTGCTGATAAAGATGAATAATTTGTTTGGTAAGATAAGTCTGCTGTGTATCCTTTGTACTCAACTCCACCACCAATTGCTGCATAAAGTCCATTTTTTGCATTCATATCAATATCTACTTGAATTCCTGATACTGTGTAATTGTAACTCCCGTCATTCATGTTGAATGAATATCCTAAGTTCATTTTTGCATATGGTTTGAATTCTGATTTGTTAACAAAGTTGTATCTTGCAGTTACGTATAAAGGTACTGAATCATACATTTTTAAATCACCATCTGAAAGTTCCATTTTACCATGACTTTGGTAAGCTAATCCAGCTCCAAGTTCTAAATTGTTCCACACTGGCATTCTGTATTCAGCTGCTAATTCCCATGATGTTTTAACATCATTTGAATAAGTTGTTTGAGTTGTTCCATTTGAATCATCTTTAAATTTTGAATTTACGTCTAATCCAACTCTTACTTCTGCTGTCCCTGCAGAAAAACTTGCGACACTTGTAACTAACGCTAATACGATCAATAATTTTTTCATTTTTACACTCTCCTAAGTTTTTTATTTTTTACTATGCCCATAATAGCATTTTTAATTTAATATGTCATTTTTTTTACTTTTTTATGTCTTTAAACTTACTATTTTCCTTTCTTGCCTCTTCATTTTTTTTATAAAAAATGATATTATATCATAATAATAAGGAGGATCTTATGGACTTAAATAAAACACCAAGTGCTAACAGACTACATATAGCAATTTTTGGAAAGAGAAATATGGGGAAATCTTCCCTAATAAATGCCATTACTAATCAAGATTTAGCAATTGTCTCTGATTTTGCTGGTACTACTACTGACCCTGTTTATAAATCTATGGAAATTCTTCCAATAGGACCAGTTGTACTTATTGATACTGCTGGTATAGATGATGAAGGTGAACTAGGAGAGCTAAGAATAAAAAAATCTTTAGATGTTATAAAAAAGACTGATATTGCATTAATATTAGTTGATGAAACAGGATTAAATGACTTTGATATTAAGATTTTAGATTTATTATCAAAATCAAAAATCCCTTTTATTATAGTTATTAACAAGATCGACGCTATCATTTCTAAGGATAATATTAGAAAACTCACTATTCAATTTGAGAATTTAGGATATAATCATATACAAGTTTCTGCAAAAGAAAATATAAATATACGAGAATTAAAAGATATGATAATTAAATATTCTCCTAAAGAATTTGAAGAACCTAGTATTTTAGGTGACCTTGTGCAAAATGGAGAACATGTAGTACTAGTTATTCCTATTGATACTGGAATGCCTAAAGGACGTCTTATACTGCCACAAGTGCAAATTATGAGAGATTTATTAGATAATGATGTGAACTTTCATGTATGTAAAGAAAGAGAACTGCGAATGATGCTAGAAAGCTTAAAAGAAAAACCAAAATTAGTAATAACTGACTCTCAAGTATTTTCAAAAGTTTCAGCAGATACCCCAGATGATATATTATTAACATCATTTTCGATTCTTTTTGCGAGATATAAAGGTGATTTACTTTCTATGGTTGAAGGTGCATTGGCACTTAAAACATTACAAGCTGGCGACAAAGTTCTTATTGCTGAGTCATGTACTCATCATCAACAACCTGATGATATTGGTAAAGTTAAGATTCCTAGATGGATAAGACAGAATATAAGTGAAGATATTATATTTGAATTTTCTAATGGACGTAATTATCCAGATAATCTTAAAGATTATAAAGTTGTAATTCACTGTGGTGGATGTATGTTGAATAGAAAAGAAATGCTTTATAGAATTGAGTCGAGTGTTGAACAAGGTGTTCCAATCATAAACTATGGTTTGACAATTGCTTATCTTAACGGTATTTTAGATAGAGCATTAAAAGTATTTCCTGAAGTCTATGAAATATGGAATAAAAAAAATAGTATATAAAACAAAAGCGGCATATGCCGCTTTTATTATCTTGAAATTACGTTTGTTGCTTGAGGACCTTTTGGTCCTTCTTCTACATCAAAACTAACTTCTTCGCCTTCGCTTACAGTTTTGAATCCGTCTTTGTCAATTTTTGAGAAATGTAAGAAATAATCATTTCCATCCTCACCTGAAATAAAACCGAATCCTTTTTTGTCGTTAAACCATTTAACTTTTCCTAACAATGTGATACCTCCTAAAAATATTGTTACCTCAAACAAACTTCTGTTACAAACTACTGTTACTTTTTTGTTACACTACTTTGTTCCACTTGCTCTTGGTTTCTAAAATCATTATAGCAACATTTTCACATTTTGCAAAGTTTTTTTTTTATTTTTTTGAATAACCTTTATCATATATATCAATTATCCCCAATTATATTGATTAAAGTTATTGAAATTTATCTCAAAATAATATACTATATATTGTAAATAGTAAAATTAAATATAAAATTAGATAGTATTTAGAAATTTGGAGGTATTAATGGCATTAATTATTCAAAAATATGGAGGTACATCTGTTGCAGACGGTGCACGTGTAAAGGAAGTTGCCAAAAGAGTTCTAAAATATAGAAGTGAAGGTCACGATGTTGTTGTTGTTGTCTCTGCTCCTGCTGGTGTAACTGATAGTCTTTTGAAACGTGCAAAAGATATAACTGATTTACCAGATAAGAGAGAACTTGACATGCTACTTACTACCGGCGAGCAAATATCAATTGCTTTGCTCTCTATGGCGATTAAAGACATGGGAGGCGATGCAATATCATATAATGCGTTTCAAGTAAAATTTGGCACTACTGCGGACCATACAAAGGCCCTCATAACGAATATTGATACCACAAAGATCAAAGAACGACTAAAAGAAGGAAAAGTTGTTGTTTTTGCCGGATTTCAAGGAATAACAATTGATAACGAAATTACTACACTTGGAAGAGGTGGCTCAGATACTACTGCAGTTGCTCTTGGTGTTGCGTTGAACGCTGATGAAGTTGAAATATATACAGATGTTGATGGAGTTTACACTGCAGATCCACGTATTGTTAAGAACTCAAAAAAACTAAATGAGATTTCGTACCAAGAAATGCTAGAGATGGCTGCTTCTGGAGCAAAAGTATTACATCCACGTTCTGTTGAAATTGCTGCAAAATATGGTATTCATATACATCTACGATCATCATTTGATAATTCAAAAGGTACAATTGTAAAAGGAGAAGAGGAAATAATGGAAAAAGCAAAAATAGTTGGTGTTTCATCATCAAAAAACGAAGGTAAAATAACTATATTAGGAATGCCTGACAAACCTGGCATTGCTGCAAAAGTCTTTGCAACTCTTGCAAAAGCTAAAATTAATACGGACATCATAGTTCAAAGTTCAAGTACAAATAAAGAATTAAATAATATATCATTTACAGTAAGTAAAACTGACTTGCCTGAAGCAATTGCTATTTCAGAAAAAATAAAAACGGAAATAGGTGCCACTTCCATCTTAAGTGATGGTAATGTTGCAAAAGTATCTGTCATTGGTGTTGGTTTGAAATCACATTATGAAACAACAGCAGATATATTTGATACATTAGCTGAAAATAATATAAACATTGATATGATCTCTTGCTCAGAGATAAATGTTTCTTGTATTATAAGTCAAGACGATGTTGATAAAGCCGTAATTGCATTGCATGACAAATTTATTGTATAATAACTAAAACAAAAACTTAAATTTTAACATTGAAGGGGGAAAATAATGAAGGTAGGAATAATAGGACTTGGTACAGTTGGTGAAGGTGTACTAAAAGTGTTAACACTTGAAAAGGAAAATATAAAGATTAAATCTAACTGTGAGTTAGAAGTGAAATATGCATGTGACTTGAATATAGACAGACAATTTTCTTTTGATTTTGATAAAAATATTCTAATTACAGATTATAATAAAATAATAAATGATCCTGAAGTTGATATTGTTATAGAATTAATAGGGGGAGAAACACTTGCTAAGACAATTATACTAGATGCATTTAGAGCAAAGAAAAATGTTGTTACTGCAAACAAAGCACTAATTGCTAAACACGGTGTTGAACTTTTCCAAGTAGCAAAAGAAAATAATGTTGCATTCTTATTTGAAGCTGCCGTTGGTGGTGGAATCCCAATCATTACACCATTAATTGAAAGTTTAGTAGCTAACACAGTTACAGAAATTCAAGGTATAATGAATGGTACTTCTAACTATATACTTACAAGAATGAAGGAAGATAAATTAGAATTTTCTGAAGCACTTGCACTTGCATCTTCTAAAGGATATGCAGAAGCTGATCCATCATATGATGTAGATGGTATAGATGCTGGTCATAAAATCAACATTCTTGCTTCATTAGCTTATGGGGGATCTATAAAGTTTAAAGATATGTACTTAAACGGTATTCGTGATATATCTTCTATCGATATATTTGCTGCCTCTGAACTAGGATATACAATAAAATTAATAGCTAGTTCTAAATTAATTTCGGATGATGAAGCTGAAATTTCAGTAGAACCAACATTTGTAAAAAATGATGAGATATTGGCAAAAGTAGATGATGTATTTAATGCTATTGAAACAGAAGGTTCGTACACTGGAAAGACATTATTTTATGGTCGTGGTGCAGGAATGGATCCTACCGCATCTGCTGTTGTTGCCGATGCAGTTAAGATTGGTACTGATTCTGTTATTATGACTGATTATTTCTTTAACTCTACAAAAATATTCAAAGTACTTGACAATAAAACAATCAAAGCGGACTTTTATATAAGAGTTTCTGATGATTTCAATATTGAGAAATCACCATTTGAAATTTCTGAAAAAGTAGATAATTATTATATAATTACAGTACAAAATATTTCACGTTCTGAAATTGAAGAAATTCTTGGAGATGTGCAAGAAAAATTAATATTAAAAATAATGAACTAATTTAACCAAAATAAAAAGCTCTAAGCCTAATTAAATTTAGGATAGAGCTTTTTTACTTATTTATATCTCTTTGCATTTTCTACATAGTGATTAGCATTTTTTACAATGTGTTCTATTTCTTCGTCTGTTAAAATTCTAACTATTTTTGCAGGATTACCTAGTATTAACACACCTTCTTCGTACTCTAATTTATGAGTAACTAATGAGTTTGCTCCGACTAAACAATTTTTTGCTATTTTTGCACCATTTAAAATAGTACTTCCCATACCAATAATAACATTGTCAGAAATATTACAACTGTGTAGTACAACATTATGACCTACTGTAACATTCTCACCAATTATACAAGGAATCCCAAAATCTGTATGAACTGTTGAGTTATCTTGAATATTGCTATTCTTCCCAACAACTATCTTTTCGACATCCCCTCGTAAAACAGCTCCAAACCATATACTCACATTCTCAAATATTTCTACATTTCCTATAATATCCGCACTATTAGCAATGAAAGTATTTTCGTGTATTTTAGGTTTAATATTATCTAATTCAAGTATCATCTTATTTCTCCTCTTGTTCCTTATGTTTCTTATATTTTTTGTACTCTTTTTGAAATTCTTCTGATTCTAACTTTTTATTTAATAAATCTTCCCTATTTTTTTCTGTTTTTTCTATTGCTTTAAAATGTCTATATTCATCTATTTTCTTGTGATTGCCACTTCTCAAAACATCTGGCACAGGGTATCCTTCTTGAACAATCGGTCTTGTATATTGAGGAAAACCAAGTAATCCATTGAAAAATGAATCTGTTTCGAACGATTCTTTCTTTATGACCCCTTCTTTAATCCTTATTACTGAATCCATTAGCACAAGTGATGGTAGATCCCCACTGCTAAGAACGTAATCCCCTATCGATATTTCTTCATCTACAAACTCATCAATAACTCTTTGATCTAGACCTTCATATCGACCAGAAATTATTGTCACATCATCTCTATTTGATATTTCTATTACTTTCTCATGTGTTAGCTGTTTCCCTTGAGGAGTAACAAATATGACATATCCTTTTTTTTCTTTCTCCTCAACCATTTTCTGTTCAAAATAATTCCAATAAGGCTCTGGTTTTAATACCATCCCAGCACCTCCACCAAAAGGAATATCATCTACTTGATTATGCTTGTTTCCACTATAATCTCTTATATTTACAATCTTGTACTCTACAATCCCTAGTTCACTAGCGCGTTGCATTATTGTTTGCGCTAAATATAGCTCAAATATCTCAGGAAATAACGTTAAAACGGTAAACTTCATTTTTTACCTCATTCCTTCTATTAGTGTTACATATATTTTTCCTGCCTCAAAATCTACCTTTTCGACAAATTGTTCCACCATAGGGATCAACACTTCTTTCCCTTCTTCATCTATAACAATCAATATATTGTGTGCCGCAGTTTCTAATATATCTAGGACATCTCCAATTTTTTCATCTGCCTCATATACCGGTAAGCCAAGTAAATCTGTAAAATAAAATTCTTCGCTATCTCTTTCTGGTAGTAAGTCTCTTCTAATTTTTATTTGATAATTGTTAATTTCTTTTGCTTGATCTATTCCTTTTATTTCTTCAAAATTTACTAGTAGTTTTCTGTCATTAAGTCTTCTTACATCTTTTATTGTAAGTACTCTTTTCTGATCATTTTTTTCTATTAAGACTTTTTCACCTACGATTAGTTCTATTTCTTGAAAAATAGAATTTACTTTTACAGTACCTACTAAATGATGAGTTCCTATTATTGTTCCTATGTTGACTAAATTTTCCAAATTTCCCCCTTGTGTAATATAGTTATATTATATCTGATTTTTATATATAATATTTTAGCATTGGAGAAAGCTTTTATCAAGTTAATCTTTTTCTTCTATCCAATTTTTAGATCTTTCAACTGACTTTTTCCATCCACTATAATACTTTTCTCTCAGTTCATAATCTAACTTTGGCATAAATTCTTTCTCTAATTTCCAGTTCTCTCTAATATTCTCTTTATCTGTCCAAAATCCAACAGCTAAACCAGCTAAATATGCTGCCCCTAACGCAGTCGTTTCAACAACTTCAGGTCTATGTACATTTGTATTAAGAATATCAGCTTGAAACTGCATTAAAAAATTATTTTTTACTGCTCCACCGTCTACTCTAAGAGCTTTTAGTTCAATCCCAGAGTCTTCTTTCATTGCTTCTATTAAATCTTTTGTTTGATATGCAATTGATTCTAGACCCGCTCTTATTATATGGTTCTTATTTGATCCTCTCGTCAATCCCATTATAGTGCCTCTTGCGTACATATCCCAATACGGCGAACCTAATCCTACAAATGCTGGAACTAAATAAACATCTCCGTTATCTTCAACTTTTGTAGCGAAATATTCTGATTCTGATGCTTCTTTAAAAAATTGCATTTCATCTCTTAGCCATTGAATAATTGCACCTGCAATAAAAATACTTCCTTCAAGTGCGTATTCGACCTGTCCATTTAATCCAATTGCAATTGTTGTCAATAACCCATTCTTTGACTTTATATATTTCTCTCCAATATTCATTAGCATGAAGCACCCTGTGCCATACGTATTCTTTGCTTCTCCTTTTTCAAAACATGCTTGCCCAAATAGTGCTGCTTGTTGATCTCCCGCTATTCCTGAAATTTTTATAGTAGTTCCCTTATCTTCACCCATAGTTAATCCCATTTGTGTTTCTCCGTAAATTTCACTAGAGTTCTTAACAGTGGGTAACATACTTTCTGGAATATCTAATTCTTTTAGCATTTTCTTATCCCATTCTAGCGTTCGAATATTAT
>ERZ1023652.17-NODE-17-length-41581-cov-6.805037_pt1 | contig 41581 bp, 41 predicted proteins | sample MGYA00520879_ERZ1023652 | MGnify/ENA primary metagenome ERZ1023652 (study PRJEB33180, sample SAMEA4044469) | wastewater metagenome | place: Denmark | collected 2016-04-02 | study: EMG produced TPA metagenomics assembly of the PRJEB13832 data set (Local surveillance...
AAAATGACGACCCACCCCAGTCACCTGGATTAGAAATATATTCTTCTATAATTCCAGTTTCTGATGATCCGAATGTTACTAATCTTCTAATTACTCCACCATCTATATAATCTTCTTTTCCTACCATCTTCGCTTCATCAGAAGTTACTGCTTCATATTTCAACAATTCTCTATTACTCGGACTTTCAATTACAGTTAGCCATTTCAACTCAAAGTCATTAGAAACTGTATCGTTAGGAGCTATAGCTTGCGTTGAGTGTGCAATTTCTATAAAGTTCCCATACACATCCTCATAACCAATTAATGCTTCATAAGACTCATTTGCATCTATCTCATTTATGTAATGTGATCCTATTCTTTCATGTCTTATTATTTTTTTATGCTCGTGACCATTTTTCATTAATTTAATTACCACATTATCAACTATATGATTTTCTTCTGATAATCTTTTAAATGTGTCATCTCTTATTTCCCAATAAGCAAATAATGTTGTTGTATTTTTAGGCATTAAAACAATTTCATCAACAAAATATGAAGTTGGTAACGGCGCTCTATCAAAATAGATATCTTCTTCTATTTCTTTTAAAGCTCCTTCTCCTAAAGCAAATTTAGAGTTTTCAATCTCTGTTTCTAATTCTCTTCTTTTTATTGATCCTAGACTTAATCCTTCATAATCAAAATTAATATTTCTAAACTCATCTTTTTTAAATCTGTATCTTTTTTTGAATTTTCTCATCATTTTTTTGTTTACAAAATTTCTATAGAAACTTCTCGGTCTAAAATTCCAAGCCATCATTTTATCAAACTCTAATTCTTCAGATAATGTAGCTTTTTCTACCTTAATTGGTGTTTCTATTGCCTTTTCTTCTGGAGCTTGTATTTTTTCTACAATTTTTTCTTCTTCTAATAAATATCCAATTGCTTGTAATTTTTCAATTGTTTTCTCTCTAGAAAATTTTAAATTTAAAGGGATTTTCTCTGTTTTTGCCATTTCAATTATTTCTTTATCTGTCATACTATTCAAATATTTCATAACGACCTCCATCTAAATAAACTCTAACTCTAGATAACTCCTATGTTTCAATACTTCTTATCTTATAAGATAATTATACCACATTTTTTTTGATTTGATGATTTATTTTTTGATATTTTTTGTAGATGTCGCATCTAAGCTAATCTCATTCCTTGTTTCAATATTTTTTTCTAAAAAATGATATGCCGCACATCCTATCATTGCCGCATTGTCTGTGCAGTATTCATACTTTGGAAAAACTACTTCAATGCTATCTGATGAAAATTCTTCTTGAAACTTTTCTCTAAGTCTTTTGTTAGCAGAGACACCACCTGCAACCATAATTGTATTAACATCGTTGTTTTCAATAACTTTTCTTATTTTTTGTGCTAACGTTTCTACTATTGATTCTTGAAATGATTTTGCAATATTTTCTTTATTTATTGAATTTCCTTTCATTGTTTCATTATTGATATAATTTGTAACATATGTTTTAATCCCACTAAAACTGAAATTGTAGCCACTTATATTTGCTTTGGGTATTTTCAAATCATTTTGCCCAGTACTTGCTAACTTATCTATTTCAGGTCCACCTGGATATCTAAGCCCTAATACTCTAGCTACTTTATCATATGCTTCCCCAACTGCATCATCTAATGTTTCACCTAGCAACTTTACTTGAAACATTTTATCTATATAATATATATTTGTATGTCCACCAGATACAATTAGTGATACTGCTGGTAATTTTATTTCATGATCTATAAATGTTGAAAATAAATGTCCATCTATATGATTCACTGGTAATAAAGGTATTTTTTTTGAATAGCTTAATGATTTAGCAAACATCAATCCAACTAATAATGAACCGATTAATCCTGGCTTATTTGTCACCGCAATATAATCTATATCTTCAATTTTGCAATTTGCTTTTTCCAATGCTTCTTCATATACTGGCAATATGTTTTCAATATGATGCCGCGATGCTATTTCTGGAACAACTCCACCATATTCTTTATGAATATCTATTTGAGTTGAAATTATATTACTTAGAACATTATTTCCATTCTCCACTACAGCAACTGATGTTTCATCACAAGATGTCTCAAATGCTAATATTCTCATAAATATTTATCCTCATTTAAAAGATAATTTACTACATAATCTTTTATTCCTTCTTCAAGCGAATAAAACTCTTCTTTATATCCATTTTCCTTTAATTTTGACATTTTAGCTTCTGTAAAATACTGATACTTACCTCTTAAATCTTCTGGCATAGGTGTGAATTTGATATCTTCTTTAGTTGCACCCATTGATTCTAGTGTTGTTCTTGCTAAATCATAAAATGATCTTGCAGAACCTGTTCCTAGGTTATAGATCCCATTTTTTATTGTAATACTCTCATTATTTATTCCAAGCATAAATGCTATAACTTTAGTGATATCTTTTATGTAAACAAAATCTCTCAGTTGCTCCCCATCTCTATAACCCTCTTTATGAGATGTAAATAATTTTACTTCTCCCGACTCTTTATATTGATTATATGCGTGAAATATCATGCTTGCCATTCTTCCTTTATGATATTCATTAGGCCCATATACATTGAAGAATTTAAGCCCCGCCCATAATTTTGGAGTTTTATCTTGTTTTAGTGCCCAGACATCAAATATTTTTTTTGAATATCCATATTTATTTAATGGTCTTAAATTTTCGTGTTCTTCTAATGATATTGTGTCATCATATCCTTTATCCCCATCACCGTAAGTTGCCGCACTACTTGCATATATGAATTTAATCTGCTTATCTGTACAGTAATTCCATAATTTTTTTGTATACTCATAATTATTCTTCATTAAAAAATCTGCATCCTTCTCTGTTGTTGCAGAGCATGCTCCCATATGGACAATCGCTTCTATTTTCATTTCTGTTGTTTCCAAAAATTCAAATAATTCATCTCTATCTATCCAATCATAGTAGTTCATTTTTGATATATTATTCCATTTTTCTTCTGTTTTCAATTTATCACTTATCAATATGTCTTTTCGCCCTAATTGATTCAATTGCCATACAATAGCACTACCTATAAATCCTGCAGCTCCCGTTACTATAATCATAAGTCCTCCTAATTATCTATTTTATCTATTATTGTATCATAAACTTTTTCATGTGTTAGCTCTTTCATACATTTAAAGTGCCCTTTTGGACATTTCTTATCACCATGAAGTGAGCAAGGTGAGCAATCTTGTCCAGATGTGAGCAAATAAGTTCTTTCGTTATAAGTAAACATTTTAGGATCCGTAGGTCCAAAAATTACAATAGTTTTTGTTCTCATTGCTCTAGCTATGTGAAATGGTCCTGAATCATTCGTTACAGCGAATTTTGCGTATTTCAACATCACTCCACTTTCCTTAAAGTTTAATTTGCCAGCTAAATTTTGAATTCTTTGTGTTTCTTTAACTTTCAAATAATCTTCTTTCCCACCAATCACAACAACATCGTAGTCTGTCTCTGCTGTTATTTTATTTGCTAACTCTTCATAGTAAATCCACTCTTTTGTGACTTTCGATGCACCTGGTGCTAAAACAATATATTTTCTATTTTTCAAATCATACTTATCTATCATTTGAGTCTCTGTTTCACGACTAAAATAAAAATCTATCTCTTCATTTACATAATTTATTCCTAATTTTTTCACTGCTGTAAAATAACTTTTAACTATACTTCTATCTGCTTTATATCGAATTATTCTCATTTTTACTAAAACTGATTTCCACCATTTTCTTTTACTGTATTTCAAATACATCGCATTGCATTTTTTACTTATTTTTTTTCCTATGTATTGTGATAAAAATTTTGAGTGCAAATCTATCACATAATCATAATTTCCAGTTTTTAAATGTTCTATCATATCAAAAATATATTTTCTATTTCTATTCATTTTCTTATCAAAATAGTAATATCTTTTTATTTTAGGATTGAATGTTATAGCATCAGAAAAGTTTTTATATACCAAATAATCTATTTCTGCATCAGGATATTTGTTAATTAGTTCATTGATAACTGGTGTTGTAAGTATTATGTCCCCGAATGAACTAAATCTTATAATTAATATATGCATTATACTCCTTTTATTACTTTAAGCTATCTAATCTCATTTTTAATTTAGATATTACCATTTCACTTGTCATATTTTCCCAAGTCAATTTTTTTTCTTCTATCTCTTTAATTGATACAAAATCATTAATCACTAATGCTAAATGCTTCTTATCTTCACCTATCCACCTTGTTTTTTCATCATATTTTCTACAAATACTTATGCTAGATTTACCTAATGCTTGTGTAATGTGTCGTGTCCCACCTTCATTACCAAAATACATATCTGCATTCACTATAATTTTTGCCAAGTCTCTTACATTTTTTGTAATTATATTATAAAATACTTTTCCTTTTTTATTAATAGAATACTGTTCTAATTCTTTTGCAATTTCTAAAGTATAGTCCTTTTCTTTTGGCGTATAAAAAAGTACTAACTGATAATCGTAATTATCTATAATATATTTTAAAACATCCACCATATGCTCTCTTTTCCAACGCTTCCATTCGAAAACTGCATTTACTCCACACATTATTATCTTTTTAGAAAAATCAATACCAACTGACTCCATAGTTTTTTTTGATTCTAATTTCTCTTCTTCTGTAATGTCAACTTTGTAATCTAGTGTATACTGCATTTTTATTTTTTGATCTTCAACTATTGGATCTAGAAATTTTACTATCGACTCTACTACTGTATTATTTTTTCTATCTTCTGTAATTTTATGTGTATAAAACCATCCTCTTGTAATTTTGAAACCTAAAACTTTATGTTTTGATATTTTATTTTTTCCAATTCTAAACTTCGAACTAAGACTAAACAAACTAAACAGCTCAGTTCTTGGTGTTGATTCTATGTCTAATATTATATCATATTTTTTTCTAGTTATACTCCATATTTTAGCTATATATTTAAAGATGTTTTTTCTCTCGTCATTCTCATACGAGATAACATTTGTTACAGCTTTATTTCTTGTAAATAATGGTGCTGCATTATTTTTAACTACAAAATCTATCTCTATATCTTTATCCATTTTTTTCAAGTTTTCACAAAGTACCTCTGTTAGAACTGCATCACCAATGCCAGAAAAAGTAATGATTAAAGCTTTTTTATATCCCATTTTATTCCCCTTTTTCTTCTACCATTTTTATTATTAATAGAAAGTCTCGCACATCTTTCATTCTAATTTTTTTAAATATTTTCCATTCCAAAAAATATAACCATTTAAATTTCAAAAGAAATTCTCTTAGTTCCGAATACAACGTTTTGTATTCTGTATTTTTCATATAATATTCACTTAATTTTTTTATATTAGGATTGAATCCAGATCTAGGAAGAGATAATATTAATAGTAAAAAATCTCTTTTTTGAAATGTTTTCATATGCTTCTTTGGTATACTTTCTTCAAAGTCAATTAGAGAGATTACTTCATTTTTTATTGTGAAATTTCTTATCTGGCATCCACCTTGTGCATTTTCTGTGCTATGTAGCTTGATTAAAGTATCAAGTGCCCTTTGAACATAGCCTTCTTTAAATACATCTTGTTTATGTTTATCATTTATCTTTTGCTTCTCAATTTGATCATTCACATAATTCTTTAATGATTCCCCTGTATCTGACATTATAAAATAATTTTCTGTGACTTCCAAAATATGAGGGACACTAACACCTTGCTTCTCTAGTTCTTTTATTTTACCACTCTCAAACAAAATTTCATTTTCTGATGCTGATAATACTGAAGGAATTAACATTGGTTCTCTAGTAATTTTTTGTAATACCTCTTGGAAAATATGTCTTACCTTTTTTTGTTTTTCTCTTTTCTTCACATACACTTTATTTCCGTCTACTTCGTAAGAGCATACTCTATCTTCTTTTTTAAATGCATCTTCGACTATTTTTTGATATTTACTAATCATTTTTATCCTTTTCCTACCCCATAATAATTGAATATTTTTTTTACTTCTGAACTTTTAGAGTATATATTTCTAAGATCGAATAGATAATTCCCTTTCATTAAATCCTTAACTTTTGACAAACTTATTCCTCTAAACTGATTCCATTCTGTTATTATTACTGTTGCATCTGCATCTTTAACAGCAATATACTCATTGTCACAATATTCTATACTTTCCTCAATATCTTTTAATCTCCATTTTGCTTCTTTTATTCCTTCTGGACAATATGCTTTTATTCTTGCTCCATTTTTTACAAGTCCTCTTATTATATCAATTGATGGCGCATCTCTCATGTCATCTGTCTCAGGTTTAAACGATAATCCCAACACTGTAATAACTTTATTCTCGACTGATCCCATATTACTTACAATCTTTTCTACCATTTTTTGTTTTTGCTTTTCATTTGCTTGTATTGCAGCATCAATAACTTTGAACTCTTCACCATATTTTTTAGCTATATCAACAATTGCCTTTGTATCTTTCGGAAAACAAGATCCACCATATCCAGGTCCTGCATGTAAAAATTTCGGTGATATTCTTCCATCTTGTCCCATTGCTTTTGCTATTTGTTGCACATCTGCACCAACTTTTTCTGCAAGTAAAGCCATCTCATTAATAAACGAAATTTTAACTGCTAAAAATGCATTCGATGCATATTTTATCATTTCCGCTGTTTCTACACTTGTAAATACGAATGGTGTTTCATTTATATATAAGACATTATATACTTTCTTCATCATTTCCTTTGCTCTTTCATCAGAATATCCGATGACAACTCTATCAGGTCTTAAGCAATCATTTACTGCTTTACCTTCTCTTAGAAATTCTGGATTTGAGACTACATCAAACTCAAAGTCTACTCCTCTTTCATCTAACTTTTTCTGTATAGTTTCTTTCACAAGTTTCCCTGTTCCAACTGGAACTGTTGATTTATCAACTACTACTCTATATCCATTCATATGTTCCCCTATAGAGTTTGCAACTTCTAAAACATATCTTAAATCTGCACTTCCATCATCTGCAGGAGGTGTCCCAACTGCTATGAATAATACTTCTGATGTCTCTACTGCTTCTTTTATTTCAGACGTGAACTGCAATCTTCCAGCTTCAATATTTTTCTTTAATAATGGTTCTAATCCAGGCTCATAAATAGGTACCCCACCATTTTTTAGCATTTCTATTTTTTCAATATTTGTGTCAACACAAGTTACTTCTAATCCAAATTCCGACAAAATTACTCCTTGAACAAGTCCCACATAACCTGTTCCTACCACACCTATTTTCATTATTTCCCTTCTTTCTCAATATTTAAATGATTTTCTATTAATATTATTTTTGATTCGTATACCAATTAACAAATTTTTTTATTCCATCATCAAATTTTGTCTCTGGTTTATATTTCAATATTTCTTTTGCTTTTGAAATGTCTGCATAAGTCCTATTTACATCTCCATCTTGCATAGGTTGAATATCTAAAATTGCTTTTATTTTAAGTTCTTTTTCTATTGTTTCAACCATTCTCTTCAGAGAAATTGTTTCTGATTCTCCTAGATTGATTATTTCATAAACATTTTCATTTTCTTCAACATATTTTATTGATTTTGTTACTCCGTCGATTATATCTTCAATATATGTATAGTCTCTTTGAGTAGTTCCATCACCATAAAACGGTATTTTTTCTCCTGCTGAAATCATTTTAGTAAATTTATGTATTGCTAAATCTGGCCTCTGTCTAGGCCCATAAACTGTAAAGAATCTCAACATTATTGTATTTATATTGTACAAATAAAAATATGTGTGTGCTATTATTTCGCATGTTTTTTTTGTTGCTGCATAAGGTGATATTGCCCTATCCACATTGTCTTCTTCACTAAATGGAACTTTTTCGTTATTCCCATAAACTGACGATGACGATGCACAAACAAATTTCTTTATGTTATTCTTTTTCATTAATTCTAGAATATTCATTGTTCCTCTTACGTTCACTTCCTCATAAAGTAACGGATCTTGTATCGATGGTCTAACACCCGCCATCGCAGCTAAATGAACAACTACATCTATTTTATTTTCTTCAAAAATTCTTGACATTTCATTCATATCTCTTATATCTACAATCTCTAGAATATAGTTGTTTGTATTTTCTTGAATTTTTTCTTTTAAATTATCCAATTTTAGATTGTCATCTTTTTCTATTCCAACAGACTCTAGAACGTTACTTATCTTGGTATTTACATCATAGTAGTTATTAAAATTATCAACATTTATAACTTTATTTCCCTCTAATAATAATTTTGTTACTAAGTGTGATCCTATAAATCCAGCTGCCCCAGTTACTAAATATGTTTTCATCTTTACCCCTTTTGTTCTCAATTATTATTTCAATTTTTTATCAATAGTTCAGAAAATTTCTTTTCATAATTTTCAATAACTTTTTCTATTGAGAAATCCACTTTTGCAGTTTTTTCTCCTTCAAGTATTAATCTCGTTCTTAACTCATCACTTTCCATGATGCTTCTTATTGCTCTCGCTAATCCTTCAGGATCCTTATTCTCAAAAAATAACCCATTCTCTTTATCTTTTATTAGACTTATATTTCCCGCTGCTCTCGTTGCAATCACAGGAATTCCAAGATACATCGCCTCTAAAAGAGATTGTGAAAGCCCTTCCATTGTTGATGCAAGTACATCCACATCTAATATTTGGTAATGATCCAATGTCTCTTTACCATTAATCATTCCTATCGATAACACTCTGTCCTGAAGCTTATGCTTTTCTATTATAGGTCTGTAACTTTCAAATTCGTCTGCATTCAATCCTATAAATATTATTCTACAATTACTTGGTAATAGCGCTAATGCTTCTATTATTTGATCTTGCTCTTTTTTTCTAGAAATCGATCCTATTACAAATTCATTCTCTTTTATATTATATTTCTCTTTCAATATTTCTCTTTGATTTTTATCTACATTTTGATATTTATAGTTTGGTGTTCCATTGTATATTACTTTAACTTTATCTTTAGCAAGTCCACCTTTAATGAGTTCTTCTTTTACTTCATCACTTACGGCTACAAACATATCTGTAAAAGTGTTATATAGCCAATTCTGTATAAAAAAACCTGAACTCTTTGGAGTTTGTCTTCTAGTATGGACTATTTTAGATTTAAACTTATAGAACATCTTTGAAAAAATTGCAGTATATCTATCTTTACTCGATTGTGCATTTATAATATCAATATTATATTTCTTTACAACTTCGTTTATATGTCTTATATTCTGAAAATCTAATTTACTTTTAAAAGTCATCTCCACTAAGTTTACATTTGTATTCTCTAATAACGAATAAAGAAGCGATTCTCTTCTACAACCTACGTAAACATTATGCCCTTTTTCTGATAATCCTTTAGCTAAGTAAGATATTGAATTTGTTGATCCCGCTATATCTCCTTGATAAGTTAATATTAATATATTCAATTTGCTGTCTCCTCATTATGTCTTATAAATTTATATTGCTAAAATCTAACTCATTTATATTATTCTCATAAAAATGAATTTCATTATCTTCTGATATTTTCCATTTATCATATGTTATCTTTTCATTTTTATAGAAACTTATTATTTTCTTATCGAATCCATCCGCAATATGAATAATTGCAGTATCTGGTGAAACTACTAGTATAGATTTTTTTATAATTTCAATTGCTTCAAATATTGTCGAGTTAGGATAAAAATATACTCTCTCATTATCTAAAACATTTTTCAATATATTGTCTAATGCTTTTCTGTCAGAAGGAGAATCTAAAATAATAATTTTTTTATCTTTATATTTCATATGTAACACATCTATTAATTTTATTGCATTTTCATTATTTATCTTTTTATTTTTTGCAGCTCCAAAAAAATTCACTACAATATAATTATCTATTTTTTTCTTTTCTAAATATTTGTCAACTTTTTCTTCAGCTTCTTTATCTAAAGGAATTTCATAATCCATATTTAAGTTAGAAAATCCTAATTGCTCTAGTATTTCTGCGTATACTTCCTTCATTCTTTTTGAATTATTTTCTATATTTTTGTTAAATATCTCTATCTCCTCTTTGTCGTATCCGAAAACCACTTTAGCTTTTATATTTTTTATAAAAAATATGTCTCTTTTTCTTAAATGTTCTGTTGGGTCAATTATTACATCATAATTTTCAGCTCTTAATTTTTTTGCTAAAAAATACATGAATAGTTTTTTACTCTTTTTAAGTTTATAAAATTTATTAACATTTTTATTATTTAAAAATAACTTCTCATTTTTTGAAATCCCAACTATATCTATCTCAATATCTGGTCGTTGCTTTTTTATTTCTCTATAGATCCATGATGTAATAATGTAATCTCCTATTTTTCCATCATATCTTAAAAATAGTAGCTTTTTAATTTTATTAAATTCTAGTTCCATTTCACTCCTTATTACATAGATTCTTCTATTATTTTATGAAATTTTTGCGTTATTTCTGAAAGTTCAAACTCTTTTTTCTTTAATTGAATATTCTTCAATAACTCTTTTTGATAGTCTTTGTCATATAGAATTTTCAAAACTTTTTCTGCTAATTGATTCGCATCTCCAACATTAAAGAGTTCTCCAACTTTAGGCTTTGTTAGAATTTCAGTAGGCCCTGTTGGACAATTAGAAGAAACAATAAATTTGTCCATCATCAGAGCTTCTAATAAAACCGTAGGTAATCCTTCATATCTTGATGAATGAATAAAGAGTTTTGAGTGTTTTATCCATATATATGGATTTTTCTTTTCCCCTAATAATATGACATCTTCTACTAATTTTTTTTCTTCTATCATTTTTTCTATCTTCACTCTTCCATTACCTTCACCAATTATATATAATTTTTCTTTTATTCCTTTATTTTTTAAAATACTATACCCTTCTATTAACGTCTCAAAATCTTTTTGAACTGTATCTAATCTTGATACAGCTAAGAAATAATCCCTCTCGATTAATTCTTTTTCATAGCTTGTCATCTTTTCTATATTTTCATTTCCCTGTTCTATTATATTATTACAGTCAAGGGGATTATAAATATATTCAATTTCACTACTCAGAAAAGGGTATAATTCTTTAATTTCTTCATTCATCTCTTTACAGATTGCAATAATTTTATCATATTTTTTTAACTCTTCTCCATAACGGCTAATTTTAGATTTATTATCTTGTTTGTGCTTCCTTATAGACGAGTGAATCCATATTATTTTTTTTTCTGCTTTAAGATTATCTAAAATTGATTTCAATCCCCCATCAAAATCTATTATTAAATCTATTTTACCTAACTTTGATAGCTTTTCAAGAAAAATGCTTTTAAATACTCTTTTTGATCTGTATCTATACCTTTTCAGAAGGAGTCTATTCAATATTTTTCTATTTTTTGACAACTCTGCAATTTTTGAAACAAGATTATATGGTCTAACAAATTGAATTTCAACATTTTTTGGGATTTCTTCTAAAAATAAATTCTTTTTCCCATAATCATTTGCGATTAATAAAACTATTCTATATTTATTTTTATCAATTAATTTGAGATACTCTACTAGTATTTTTTGTAGCCCCCCCATTGTTAAATCTCCACTTGATATTACAATTGTTTTCATCCATTCCTCCTATGATTTATTTAACTAGGTTTTCTTTATCTCCAAGTTTTTTTAATTTATATTGCTTCAAAAGTGAGTATTGCATATCTATGCTTGCAAGTAAAAATCCTTCTACCCCATCTAATATTCCTAATTTAAATATATATTTTTGTATAAATTTAAATCCTGGATCAAGAAAAAATCTGATCAAATTGAACTTCTTACCTTTATTTTTATTGTCAATTGCACTTAATGTTGAATATTTATTTGTTTTCTCTATATATTGTTCTAAAGAGTCAAAACTATAATGGTAGTAGTATTCTTTTAGTTTAGCGGTTGCTTTATTTGTTTCATAATATTCATGTACTTCTAAATCACTAAATCTATCTTCACACTTTTTAAATAGTTTCGTTTTATATCTCCCACTAAATCCGCCGTGTTTTATCAATTTACCAAAACAAACAACTTTTTCTCTTAATTCATAAACTTCCACTGTATTATTTTCTTTTTTAATTTCTTCTGATATTTCAACTGCTAACTCTTCTGATATTATCTCATCTGCATCAATTGATAATATCCATTCTCCTGAACAATTATCTATCATAAAGTTTTTTTGTTTTCCATATCCAAGCCACGATTGAGTTATGACTTTTGCCCCTTTCAACTTCGCTATTTCAACTGTTTTATCTGTACTATTACTATCTATTATCACAATTTCATCAGCAATATTCTTAACCGAATCAATTGTCCTTGCTATTATTTGTTCTTCGTTATATGTAATTATACCAACTGATAATTTCAATGAGCTCTCCCTCTTTTTAAATAAGGTTTTTTATCTTTTTATTATACATTAAAAAAAGCCACTTTACAAGTGACTTCATATATCAATCTTTAATTTTTAAGTGGTGCCTAGAAAAGGATTCGAACCTTCGACCCTGCGGGTATGAACCGCATGCTCTAGCCAACTGAGCTATCTAGGCAAATTGGTTGCGGGAGCTGGATTTGAACCAACGACCTTCGGGTTATGAGCCCGACGAGCTACCGGACTGCTCTATCCCGCGTCAACATTTATATTCTAAATAATTTGTTATAATAAATTAAGTGGTGCCTCGGGCCGGACTTGAACCGGCACGGTATCAAATACCACAGGATTTTAAGTCCTGTGCGTCTACCGATTTCGCCACCAAGGCACATCTCTCATACATTAACTCTTATCTTATTTAATTCATTTAGAACAAAAATTATTATACACTAATTACTGGTACCTGTCAACTCACTATTTATAAAAAAATCATTATTTCTAATTTTATTTATTTTCTTCTATCTTTTTATATAAATCTATAAACTCTTGTGCCAAATCTTTGAATAATATTGCATTCATTAAATGATCCTGCGAATGAACCATTATCAATCCTATTTCTATTTTTTCTCCACCGGCTTCTTTAACAATAAGATTAGTCTGTATCTCATGTGCTTTAAGCATTTCTTTGTTTGCTTCTTCTATATATTTAGTAGCCTCTTCAAAATTTCCCTTTTTAGCTGCTCTTAATGCCATAAATGAAAGACTTTTACTTTCACCTGCATGAGCAATTAAATACATTGCTGTTTCTTCAAGATTAAATTTTTCTGCCATTTTTCACCCTTTCAATAATCTGTATAAATTATAAGTTTTCGAAATAAAAAAGGGAGACGTTATTATACGAACATTCCCTTTCTCATTTTGTGACACTTATTTCTATTAATTCTATTAGATTAAATCTAATGCTTGATCTAATATTTTAGCTCCATTCATCATTCCATAATCAATCATATTAATAACTTCTAATGGGATATTATTTTGCTCACATAAAGGTTTCAAATCTTCAAGTGCATATCTTACTTGTGGTCCTAGTAATAGAATATCAGCATTTTCAATTTCTTTTTTTATTTTTTCCAAAGGTTCTGCCCAAATTTCTATTTCTAGACCTCTTTCATCTGCTACTGCTTTCATTTTATTAACAAGCAAACTTGTTGACATTCCCGCCGCACAACATAATAATATTTTTTTCATACAGTCATCTCCTTATTATATAATAATTTTTACTATCTACTTATATGATATCTCATTTATTTGATTTGTCAATTTTATTCTCACAAATAGTGTAAAAATTAGCCTATAATTTTATAATAAAATTTCATCAATACTAGAAACAACTGCACCAATAGAAATCATTTCACCAACATCAGATTTTATTGCCTTTATCGCTCTCATAATTTCTGAAGACTGTTCATCTGTTACATATATGATTATCATACTATCTGTTCCTGGCCACAAATGATTATCAAAATGTTTTAATTTTTCTCCCCAATCACTGAATATTTTCGGAATTAACATATATTTTTGTACGCCATACTCTTTTACTTCCTCCAAAACTTTTTCTAGAAAATACGAGTCAAAAAAAATTTTTATTTCTTTCATAGGATTCTCCATTCATTTCATATTTATTTTCTTTTTAGTATTTTGTTAAATAATAAATTTAATTTATGTCCTTTACCTTTTCCGTTTAATCTCTCTATTTTTCTTTCTTCTACTATTGAGTAAAGTAATGGTATTACAATCAATGTTAACAATGTTGATGTAGATAGTCCAAATATTACAGCTATTGACATTCCTTGATAGTACCCTGCTCCTGTTCCTATTCCTAGTGCTAGTGGTATCCATCCTAGAACCGTTGTCAATGTGGTCATCAATATTGGTCTAAGTCTGGTCGTTCCTGCCATTTTGATTGCCTCTTTAATTTCCATCCCTTTATTTCGAAGTAATCCTATATAATCAATTAATACTATCGCGTTATTAACAACTATTCCCATAAGCATTATTACTCCTATCATTACAAACATACTTAACTGTGTCCCTGTTATAAATAATCCAAAAATTACTCCTATTAGCGACAATGGTACAGTTCCCATTATTACTAATGGTAAAATAAATGATTCTAACTGTATTGCCAACACTGTATAAATTAATATTATTGATAGTAAAAGTGAATTTGCTAAATCTCCACCCATTTCTTTGAATGAGTCTGCACTTCCAGCTGGAGCTATTGTGTATCCTTTTGCTGGATTTACATTTTTAAATGCCTTGTCTATTGCACTCGATGCATCATTAAATCCTTTTCCTTCTGATAAATTTGCCTCTACTGTTACTATTTGGAATCCATTTTTCTTAGCAACTGATGACGGCCCTTCTACTTCTTCTATCTTAGCTATATCTCTCAATTTAACAAATACATCATCTTTATTTTTTATATCTAAATCTAGTATTTTGTCAGTTGAATTTTTAAATTGCTCATCAAGTTGAACAGTTACATCTAAATTATTATTTCCTTCTGTTATTTCTATTGGTGCGATTCCCAATATAGACATATTAAGCATCGTTGCTATATCAGTTACATTTATATTATAACTTTCTGCTTTTATTCTATCTACTATTATTCTTGCTTGTGGATTCCCACCTTCATAAGATGACTTAATATCTTTAAATACTCCTGTTGTTTCCAGCTCTTTTATCATGTTTTTAGAAATTCTATCTAGTTCCAATACGTTGTCCCCTTGAACAACAAATGAGTAATCTTTTTCTGCAACAGATGTTGTAAATTGTTCTGACATATTTAACTTAATGTCTGGAATATTTTTAACTTTCTGTCTAATTCTTTCCATTACTTTAAAAGATGACTCTTTACCTTTTAATTTGACATTTACGATTGATGATTCTTTCCCAACAACAGATGAAAATGATTTTGTTGTTTTATCTTCAGCAACTATCTTTTCTATTTTTTTTGTTATTTCGTATGATTTATTTAAGTCAAGACCAGTTGACAACTCAGCTATTACAGCATATTCTCTATTGTCTATCTTAGGGAAAAATGTTGTCTTTATCATTGGCGAAACAAATATTATAGTAAAAAAGAATAACACTACAACACCGATTATTATTTTAACTCTATTTTTTAGCGCTCTTATTATTAACTCTCCGTATTTTTCTTTTACTTTATTGAAAAATCCTGCATTTTGTTCTTTTTGTAGTATCTTCTCAAGATTTAGAAATCTACTTGCTGCCATTGGTACAAATAGCATCGCTACTATAATTGACACACTTAAAGAAAATATTATTGCTAATGACATATCATTAAATACTTCTTTTGCAAATCCATTTTTTAATATTATAGGGAAAAATACACATACCGAGGTTAATGTCGATGCTACTAATGCCACTATCACTTCATTTGTTCCTCTAATTGATGCTACTAATGGAGGTTCTTTGTTCTCTTCCATATGCCTAAATATATTATCTAGTGTAACTACAGAATTATCAACTAATGACCCTACTCCAAGAGATAATCCCATTAGTGATATTAAATTTAGTGATACATTTTGTGAGGCTAATAAGAAAAATGTAAATGCTATTGATATTGGTACTGCTAACGCCACAACTAACGTTGCTCTTATATCTTTTAAAAATACCATCAATACAATTACCGCTAGTATCAACGCTTGAACTCCTGTTGAAGCCACATTATTTATCGAGTCTTTTACATTTTGACTGCTATCCTGTATTATTTCATATGATGAGCCCTGTGGAAAAAATGATTTTATTTCTTCTAATTGATCTTTCGCTTTATCCGCAATTTCTACTAAATTTCCATCACTTGTTTTACTTATTGCTATACTTACAGCATCCTTTCCATTTAGTTTTGAGAAATCTTCTTTATCTTTCGTTGTATATTCTACTTTTGATACATCTTTCAATCTTAATGTTTGGCCATTAGAATTTGATAATATTATATTTTCTATTTCATCTATTGTTTTAATTTCTCCAAGTACTCTTACTAAGAATTCTTTCCCCCCATCTTTGATAAATCCAGAAGGTACTACCGTGTTCGATGCTTTCATTGAAGTATATATTTCAGATGCAGAGAACCCAAATGATTTTAATTTATAAGGATCTAATTTTATTCTTATTTCTCGTGTTGCTCCTCCAATTATCTTTACTTCACCAATTCCTTTATTTCTTTTTAGTCGTGGCTTTATAAAATCTTCTGCAAATGTTGTCAATTGAACTTCGTCTTCACCTGATATATTTACTAGTAATACAGTGTCTCCTCCACGCCCTGAATTAAATGAACCAACAATTGGTGAATCTATGTCTGTTGGCAAAGTATTTTTTATTTTATCTATTTCTGATTGAACTTGTACTTTTTTTATATCTGAATCTACTCCAAAGTCAAATTCTACAATTACTGCAGAATATCCTAATCCAGATGTCATTGTTATATTTTTTATTCCATCTACATTTAATACCGCATCTTCTATTTTCTTCGATATTTGTGTATCCACATCCTCTGGGGATGCTCCTGTCCAAGTTGTTGTTACCGCAACTATTGGAAAATCGAAATTGGGTAATAACTCTTGTTTCATTCCAAACATTGCTATTATTCCAGAAAACACCATAAACAAAATTATCATCGTAGTTGCTACTACTCTTTTCGTTGCAAATTCTGCAATTGACATCATACTATTTTCTCACCTCTTCTTATTCCTTGTATCTCGAAATATTAATTTATTTTCTTTATTTTTTCTCCATCTTGAATAACATTTTGTCCTTCAATTATTATTTCCATTCCTTTTTTTATACCTGCGCCTTCTACAGATGCAATTTTTTCATTTTGATTTGTTATCTTAACAACCATAGCTTTTGCTTTCCCATTTTCAACAACATAAATAACTTTTTCTATTCCTCTTATTACAATTGCTTCTTTTGGCACTATTATTCCTTGTTCTATTCCCGTATTTATACTTACAGTTCCATACATTCCTTTTTTTAATTCCTTATTTTGATTAGAAATTCTTATTTTAACTAGAAATTGTCTAGTTATCTTATCTGCTGCTCCAGAAATTTCAGTTACTTTTCCTTCTACCTCTTTTTGTATTTCATCTATTTTAATTTTTGCTGTTGAGCCAATATTTATTTTACTGACAGTTGCAGCTGGTACTCCTACTTCAATTTGCATCTCAGAATCATCAACTAATGTAAATAATGACACTCCCGCTGTAACTTCCTGATGTTCTTTTATATTTAAATCTGCTATAACTCCTGGAACTGCTGTTCTTATCGATGTTTTTGCAGAAGCATCACTTGCTATTTGTAAGTTAGCCCTTGCTGAATCATAATTTGTTTTTGCTTGCAAGTACTCAGTTTCTGTAACTAATCGTTCATTATAAAGCATTGCGTATTTTTCATAATTGATTCTGGCTGCTTGATAATTAGAATTTGCTGCTACTGCACTTGATCTTGCTGTTTGATTATCAATTGCTATTATAAGCTGTCCTGCATTTACTTGATCCCCATTCTTTGCATTAACAACAGTGACAGTCCCTTGAGATGTTGACACATATGGAATTTCTTCCTTACCTTTTATCTCAGCACTTGCTGTATAACCGATACTAATTTCTTCGTTTCCTATTATCTGTGTCTTTATAGGTCTTACTGTTTCTTCTTGAATTGATTCTTTCTTCCCACATGTGACTATTGAAACTATTAATAAAGTTCCAAGTAAAAATTGTTTTAATCTATTTATTTTCATTGTTTCCTCCCACAAAATATCTTGATTTTATTCTCTTATTTTAATTGATTGTAATTAGTCTAAATACGCACCATATTTTGATACTAAATAGTAATAATTTAGTTTTGTAGATATATAATCTATTTTACTTTGTCTCAACTGTGTTTCTGCTGACAATAAATCTCTTAACGTTATTAATTGATATGAATATCTTTCTTGCTCTAACTTATAAACTTCATTGGCCTTATCCATTGCTATTTTCTTAGTATCTAAAGTTTTTTCAAGAGAAACTAGTTGATAATAAACTTGTCTCAAACCCAATCTCAAACTATCCAACGTATCTTCTTCTTTTAATTGATATATTTGATATTGCTTATCTGATTTCTTTATATCATCTTTTGTTTGACCCCAGTCGAAAAGCTTCCATGAAACATTTAATCCAATTGTTCCATTATAATTTTTTTCTTTAAGTAGTGCATCAAATTCTGTTTGGCTACTTGTCCCATAATTTACAAATCCATTAACTTTAGGCATTAGTGATGATTTTTGGTAATCTATATTACCTTGTGCAATTTCCTTCTGTTTAACTGCCATTTTATATTCTGTATTCTCTGCTGGAAGTCTACTTAAATCATTTTCTAAACTAACTTTTTGAGAAAATTTTTCTTCTATTGTAAATGGCACTATTTCAAGTGAATTTACATTTTTGACACCTACAAAATTTGCTAGTACTTCTTTTGCAAGATCGATCTGAAGTATTGCATCAGTAACTGTTGCTTCTATTTCAGCTACACTTCTCTCAGACTCTAAATAATCAGGCTTTGTCAGCATTCTCAAATCATACTTTGCCTTTTGTATTTCAAGATTCTTATTTAATGTTTCTTTTGATAACTTTAACACTTCTAAATTATTCTGTGCATTTAGTAAATTTATGTAAGCGTCTATTGTAGACAATATAACATCCTTCCTTGTTTTATCCAGTGACAATTGATAGAATGTTTCATAATTTTCTCCTATTTTTATTCCAGCTCTTATTCCACCACCTGTATACAGGGGTTGTGTTAACGTGACATTCTGACTATACATTTGATCATAACTCGATCCAAAAGAACTGATTGTTTTAAAGAAATAATTTGCTTCTGCAGTATAATTTATTTTAAAATATGCGTCTTTCCATGCTTTATTGACATCTAATTGACTTTGCTCATACTCAAGCATACTTATTTTTATATCTTTGTTGTTCTTTATCGCCATCTCTACAGCTTCTTGAACTGTCACTTTTTCAGCAAAAACTGATATACTTAATAATATTGTCAATGTTAAAAATATTTTTTTCATTTTGCCTCCTATTTTTTACTTAGTGAATCATCTATAAATTTTATTATTTTCTCAAATACTTCATCTGTAAATATCGTTTCTTTTACACTATCTTTTACATTTGGGAATCTCGTTTTCTTCATAAAATATCCTTCTACTGATACTTCAATAAAATCCGATATGAAATCCACATCTATATCTTTTCGATTGTATTTTTTTACAATGTTATCTTTTATAAACTCAATGCTCAAATTTACAAACCTATATTTTATATCTATAATTTCTGTATTTGGTTCTTCTGACAACAGTAACTTAATTATTATTTCCCTAATATTCCCGTATTTTCTATACATCATTTTTCTTTTTTCAAAAAAATCTTTCATAATATCTTTTTGATTTTGATCTTTGTCTATTGTGCTTAGAATTTCTTCATATTCAATATATGCCTTTTCCATTACTTCAAACAATACTTCTTCTTTTGTTTTAAAATATGTATAAAAACTCCCTTTTGAAATATTCATAGCTTTCGTTATATCTTCAACTTTTGTATTTTCAAATCCATTAATTGCAAATAATTCTCTAGAAGTAGATATTATCATTTCTCTCTTTTTTTTCACTCTTTCTTTCATGTCTCCTCCAAAATGAACCTTCATACTATAACTCTTTGGTCATTGTTTCATAATACTCTATTTATAGCTTCTTGTCAACAATTACATATACATTTACCATATTTATCTTAACATAAGAAAATAATATTTTACTTATATGCGTATATATAGTATACTAAATCATATAAACATAATAAATAAAAGGAGGTTAGTGATATGAAAAGACAAAATTGGTTATGGTGGGGAAATAATTTTTATACAATTTAATATTCCACCCAAACAATTTTAGGTTTCATATCATTATTCGTTCCACTCAAATATAATGAAATATGTACATGGGTATTGTCCGCAATACCCTTCTTTTTAGAAAGAGCCCTAGATAGGGTTCTTATTTTTTTTAGAAATAAGACTTGAAGCCTTTAGGTTTTGGGTGGTATTATTCTATAAGTTACCAATCTGTAAAATTAAAAATATAAAATAAAACTAAAGGAAAAGGTGATTATTATGAAAAGAATTATTAGCATTTTAACTCTACTAGCTGCATCTGTACTAATCGTTGGATGTGCTGACAAAAAGGAAGAGGCAAAAACTGAAAAAGTTTATAAAATTGGAGTGTCGCAAATCGTTGAACATCCTGCTCTTGATGATGCAAAAAAAGGATTTGAAGATGCAATTAAGAAATCTGGATTAAAAGTTGAATTTGATGATAAGAACGCAAATAAAGATATGAGTGCACAAACAATGATTATGCAACAATTTAAAAATGATAAGAAAGATTTAGTATTTGCAATATCAACACCAACAGCTCAAGCTGCTATGGCACAAATAGATCCCGCAACTCCTATCGTATTCGCTTCTGTAAGTGATCCTGCAGGTGCTGGACTCGTAGGAAAATCAAATATTACTGGAACTAGTGGTGCACCTGAGATTGAAAGTAATTTAAAATTAATAAAAGAAGCATTTCCTAATGCAAAAAAAATAGGGGTTCTATATAATACTTCTGAACAAAATTCAGTTGTACAAGTTAAAATGTTAAAAGAGTTAGCTCCTAAATATGGATTTGAAGTGATTGCAGAGTCATCAACAAATGCAAATGAAATGGTATCTGCACTAGCTAAAATTTCTAAAGAGATTGATGTTTTTTATGCAATACAGGATAGCACATTAGTTACTTATTTTAAAAACCTATCAGAAAAAATGAATGAACAGAAAATTCCTATTATTGGTTCTAATGAAGTTTTCACTAATCTAGGCGGCCTAATTTCACAAGGTACTACAGATTACCAAATAGGATATAGAGCAGGTGAGATGGCAGTAGAAATATTGAAAAATGGTAAAAAACCATCGGATATAAAAATTGAATCTGTTCAAATGCCAACAATATCTATAAACAAAGCTAACATGGAATTACTAGGAATTAAATTACCAGAATCTGTATTATCGAAGGCCAAAATTAAATAATATTTCTTAGAAAGGGGCAACTATGATATTTACACTTACTAAAAATCCTATCGAATATTATTCTAATATTCGTAATCACATGACAAATTGTTATCTTGCTGAAGATGTTTATCAAATAATAATTGGAATTGATTGTGATTATGTAGATTCAAATTCATATTCATATGATGATTTACAAAAATTCTATTATTCTTCAAAAGAACATAGTAATGCTCCTTTTGCTGGATTGTTTGGAGTTTTTGCTTACGAAACAATACATTACTTTGAAAATATTAATGAAATTAAAAATGAACAATACAAATTTCCAACATTTTTATTTGCAAATGCTAAAGCGTATTTGCACTACGACAAAAATAGTAAAATATATACTTTCTATGGGGATAAAGATAAATATCTAAATCTTCTAGAAAATACTACGGAATCTAATGAAAATGAATTTTATTATAATATCGAAAGTGACTTGGAACATGAAAAAGAACATTTCTATAATATGGTTGAAGTTGCTAGAGATTACATAAAATCTGGCGATATATTTCAAGTTGTCTTGAGCTCTCAGTTGAAATTAGAAACTAATCTTGATTCATTATCATTTTACAAAGAGTTATCTATACAGAATCCATCGCCATATATGTTTCACTTTCCAACTGAGTATGGAGATGTCGTTGGATCAAGTCCTGAAATATTAGTTCAAATAGAAAATGAGGAGATTTTCATTGCGCCTATCGCAGGAACACGTCCTAGAGGAAAAGATAGCAATGAAGATGACTTCTTATCACATGATTTACTCAACGATGAGAAAGAATGTGCTGAACACCGTATGCTTATTGATTTAGCACGTAACGATGTTGGGAAATTTGCAGAAAGTGGCAGCGTTGTAGTAAGAAAACCTATGCACATTCAATATTATCAGCATGTAATGCATATTGTATCAGAAGTTTATGGTAAAAAGAGAAAAGATATTTCTTTATTTGACATAATCTCTATCGTATTTCCTGCAGGAACATTAAGTGGTGCACCTAAAATTCGTGCAATGGAAATAATAGCTGAATTAGAAGAATTTAAAAGACATATATATGGTGGTGGACTAGGATTTTTACATTTCAATGGTAATGTTCAACTAGCAATTATAATAAGAACTGGATTTTACACATCTATTTCACCAACAAAATACAATGTTTACATTCAAGCTGGTGCTGGTGTTGTATATGATTCAATAAAAGAAAAAGAATATGCTGAAATAACTCATAAAAGACAATCACTAATGAATGTTTTCAAAACTTGTTGTTCAAATAAAGAGGTGAAATAATATGATTCTACTTATAGACAATTATGACTCATTCGTATTTAATGTTGAGCAATATATTAGAGAACTAACAACTGAAGAAGTTAGTGTTATTAGAAATGATAAAATAACAATTGATGAAATAATTTCGTTGAATCCTAGCAAAATCATTTTATCTCCAGGCCCAAAACATCCGAAAGATAGCGGTATATGCCTAGATATTTTAAAAACATTAACTGATTTTCCAGTTTTAGGTATTTGTTTAGGTCATCAAGCACTTGGATTTGTGTATGGAGCTACAATAAAGCAATTAGGCACTCCTGTTCACGGTAAAACATCTGAAATAACAATTAGTAATCCATCTGTTTTATTTAAAGAGTTACCAGAGAAGTTCAATGTTATGAGATATCACTCTCTTTATGTTGATAAAGCTACACTTCCTGATTCTTTAGAAATTTTAGCAGAAACTGAAGACGAAATAATAATGGCACTTAAACATAATAAATATAATTTTTTTGGAATCCAATTCCATCCTGAATCATATTTTACTGAATATGGAAAAAAAATGATTGATAATTTTATTAACTATCAATTCAATAAAACTTCTAACTAGTCATGCCAAGGAGGCAATATGTTATCAATATATCTTAAAAAGTTACAAGACAATGAGCATTTAACAAGTGATGATTACAAAGAAATAACAAAAAAAATAGCAAATAAAGAATATAATGACATCCAATTAGGATCTCTTCTTGTTCTTATTACAGAAAAAAGTTTAACGTCAGAATCTCTCGCTGCATTTGCTCAAAATATTCTTAATTACAGCAATACATTTAATGATGATTCTGCTATGATTGACGTTTGTGGTACAGGTGGAGATGGACTTAAAACGATTAATATCTCTACAACTGTTGCTATCATTTTGGCATCACTTGGTGTTAAAGTGGCAAAGCATGGAAATCGAGCTATTTCTTCTAAAAGTGGAAGCAGTGATGTACTACTTGAACTAGGTATACCGCTTATAGACTCAATTGATAAGCAGAGAGAAATACTAGATAAAGAGAATTTAACATTTTTTCATGCTCCATTTTTTCATAAATTAGTTGGTGAAGTTAAAGATATTAGAGCGCAATTAGGTATTCGTACTGTTTTCAATATACTTGGTCCACTTTTACATCCAAATAGAAATTTACAATATCAATTAGTAGGTTTATATCATGAACCTGTACACAAATTATACGCCGTGACATTACAGTTGCTTGGACGTAAACATGCACTCGTTGTTAGAGGAAATGATGGCCTTGATGAAATAACACTTTGTGGAGAAACTAAGATTTTTGAAGTAAAAGATGATAAAATTTTAGAATACACTATTAAACCTGAAGATTTTGGATTTAAGCAAGCAAAACATGAAGATTTCGAAGGTGGAACATCAAAAGAAAACGCTGATGTTCTTATAAATATACTTAAAGGTATTGATAAATCAGCAAAACGTGACATTGTAGTTCTAAATGCGATGTTTGCATTATATACTGCTGATGTTGTAAAATCACCAATTGATGCAAAAGAAATTATAATGAATGCTCTTGATAGTGGAAAGACTTACGAATTTTTTCAAAATTACATAGAAAATATAAATAAAGAGGTAAAATAATGACTATTTTAGATAAAATAAAAGAAAAACGAATTATACAACTTGATAATGAGAAATCTCAGCTAAAACAGCCTTCTCTTATTGAGGCATTGAATAAAGATGGGCTTCAAATTATTGGTGAAATCAAAAGAGCATCTCCATCAAAAGGAGATATCGCTAATACTGATTTTGATATTAACAAACAAGTTGAACATTATGTTGCACATGGTGTTGCTGCATTTTCAATATTAACTGAAAATGCTTTCTTCAAAGGTCAAAATGAAGATTTACAGTTTGTTAGAAATAAATATCCAAATATACCAATACTTCGAAAAGATTTTATTTTTGATCCATTTCAAATAATGCATGCTAAATTACTAGGTGCTAGTGCTATTTTACTTATTGTTAAAATGTTATCAGATGAAGATTTACATGAGTTGCATAAACTAGCATATGACTTAGGTTTAGAAGTTCTTGTTGAGATTCATGATGAAGATGAGTTAAATAGAGCGCTACTTATCCCTAATTTGAAATTACTAGGAATTAATAATAGAAATCTCAATACATTTGATACAGACCTTAATACAACGAAAGATTTGATTAATAAAATCCCATCTGAAAGTCTAAAAAATATAACTTTAATTAGTGAAAGTGGCTTTCTTGAAAAGAAAGATTTAGATTTTGCAATTGAAATGAATGTATCAGGTGTTCTTGTTGGTGAAGCACTAATGAAAGGTAAAATATATGGAGAATAAAAAAGTTCTACTGAAAATTTGTGGAATTCGATCACAACAAGAAATGGAAGAGTTAGTTAGTCTTGATATAGATTACTTTGGTTGTATTTTTGCATCTAAAAGTCCTAGAAAAGTAATGATCGAACTTGCAACAATTAATTCACAAATAGCACACTCTGCAAACAAAAAAGTTGTTGGAGTATTTGTTAATGAATCTGTCGATAATATTGTTAATACTGCAATTACTGCTAATTTAGATGCAGTTCAATTGCATAGCGATGAGGATATTGAATTTGTAAAACAATTACATAGTTATTTTGAAATAATTAAAAGTAAAACTGGGAAGAACATTAAAATATGGAAAGTTTTACGCATCGATGATTATATACCTGATTTTGAAGAATTTAAGCCTTATATTGAATACATATTATTTGATGCAAAAGGTAAAGATCTTGGCGGGAACGGGATTTCATTTGATTGGACAATTTTAGAAAATATTGATTTTCCATTTATCCTTGCTGGCGGTCTGTCAAAAGAAAATATAACAACTGCACTAAACTATCATCCTAGTATATTAGATGTTAATAGCAAAGTTGAAATAAATAATAAAAAAAGTAAACACTTAATTGAAGAAATAATCTCAATTATTAGATAAAATTGCGAAAGAGAGGTATTCTATGAACACAAAAGCATATTTTGGATCATTTGGAGGACAATTCGTTCCAGAAACTGCAATGCATGCATTAGCAGAATTAGAAGAAGCATACAAAAATTTGAAAAATGATAAAGATTTTTATGAAGAATTCTCTGACCTTCTTAAGAATTTCGTTGGTCGTGAAACTCCATTATATCATGCTAAAAATTTAAGTGATCACTACAATCATGACATCTTCTTCAAAAGAGAGGATCTTAATCATACTGGTGCACATAAAATAAACAATGCATTAGGTCAAGCACTTCTTGCAAAAAAAATGGGTAAAAAGAAAGTTATCGCTGAAACAGGAGCTGGGCAACACGGTGTTGCAACTGCAACTGCTGCTGCATTGTTAGGCCTTGAATGCGAGGTTTACATGGGTGCTGTAGATATTGAAAGACAATCTCTTAATGTTTTTAGAATGGAATTACTTGGTACAAAAGTCATCTCAGTAACAGATGGCCTAAAAACACTAAAAGAAGCTACAACAGCTGCTCTACAGTCATGGATATCTGAAATTGAAACTACTTTTTACATAATTGGGTCTGTCGTTGGACCTTATCCGTATCCAGAAATGGTTCGAGACTTTCAATCAATTATTGGTAAAGAGGCTAAAGAACAAATAAAATCATATGGTCGGACTGCTGATCATGTCATTGCATGTGTTGGTGGTGGAAGTAATGCTATAGGTATTTTTTCTGCATTTATTGACGAACCTAATACTAAGCTTTACGGTGTCGAAGCAGGCGGGCTTGGTATAGACACAGATTTCCACGCTGCGACATTGACAAAAGGATCTCCTGGAATTATCCACGGAATGAAAACATTTGTCTTACAGGACAAATATGGCCGTATAGATGAGGTCCATTCTATATCTGCTGGACTTGATTATCCAGGTGTTGGTCCAGAACACTCACATCTTTTTGATATTAAAAGAGCACAGTACTTTCCTGTAACAGATAAAGAGGCAATGGATGCACTCATTTTAACAACTCGAAGAGAAGGAATAATCCCCGCTCTTGAAAGTGCACATGCATTAGCATTTCTTGAGAAACTATGCCCTACACTTAGCAAAGAAAAAAGAGAAACTATAATAGTTAATGTTTCGGGACGTGGAGATAAGGATATGCATACAATATTTGATACTTTAAAAAAAGAAGGTGTTGAAAATGCCAAATAAGATAATCGAAGCTTTTAATAAAAAAAATAATCATGCAAATATTGGGTTTATAGTTGCTGGATATCCAAGCATCAACTTTACTAGCTCATTTTTGAAAAGTCTAGATGATACTTCTATTGATATCCTTGAAATTGGAATTCCTTATTCTGATCCAATTGCAGATGGAAAGTCAATTTCAGAAGCATCATTCAAAGCTTGTCAAGATGGTGTTACAACAGATACTGTTTTTGAAACTCTAATATCAGAAAAAGATAATATAAATAAACCTTTAGTTTTTCTTGTGTATTATAATTTAGTTTTTGCATATGGAATAGATAATTTCATAAAAAAATCTGTTGAGGCTAATATTTCAGGGATTATAATACCTGATTTACCTTATGAAGAAGCAGAAGAATTTGTTGCGAAACTTAGAAATGCGAATATTTCATTTATTCCACTTGTTAGTGTTACATCTGAGAATCGTATTCCAAAGCTTGTTTCTCAAGGAGATGGATTCATTTATGCAATAGGTTCATTAGGTGTCACTGGAACAAAACCTGTTTCGCTTGATAGATTGGAAGGATTCGTTAAAGAAATTAGAGAACATACAAATTTACCAATTGCACTAGGATTTGGGATTAAAAGCAATGATGATGTTAATGTATTAAGAGACTATGCTGACGGTGTAATTGTTGGTACTAGTATTGTCAATTTAACAACTACAAATGATTTAGAACTTACAGTTAAAGGGGTAAATGATTTATTCAAATAAAATTCATCTTAAAACAAAAGCAGAGAATGTCGTTAAGACCCCTCTGCTTTTAATATACTTATTTAATTTTACTGTCCTACAATTTCAGGTTTTTTAGGTATTATTATTGCACATATTATATATGCAAGTAATCCACTTCCACCCATTACTCCAAATATTACCCACGCCAATCTTATTAATGTTGCATCAACATGAAAATGCTCTGCAATTCCACCACAAACTCCTGCAAGCATTTTATCTTCTGATGATCTGTAAATTTTTTTAATTTCTTCCATTTTAATCCCTCCAAACGATTAATCCATTGCTAATTGGTACATACATATTATATCACGTTTTATAAAAATTTTCTTATATCATTTGAAATTATTAATAGCATTAACCCCATTAATAATACAATTCCTACAAAATGTAGTTTCTCTTCTATTTTCTTATTTACTTTTATACCAACCAATTCTAGTAACACAAATATTAGTCTTCCTCCATCAAGTGCTGGTATTGGTAGCAAATTCATAAGACCAATATTTATTGATAGCAATACGAATAAGTTTAATAGTGCAAAATATCCTGCTTGATTAACAACTTGCCCAACAACACTTGTTAATCCTACCGGCCCAGTAACCTCATTCATCGATACTTTTCCTGTAACTAACATTCCGAGTCCATCAACCATCATTTTTAAATATTGTCCAAATGTGTAGAATGCTATTTTAACTCCTTCTAATACACCTATTTTTTTAGGTAACTCTGTTGTTATTCCTAATCTCACAATGCTTTGATTTTTCTCATCCCTCATTAACTTTATATTTTCTTTTACTACTTTATTATTTCTTATGACTTCTACTTGGATTTCTGTATCTTTATATCCCTTTGAAGCAATCTCTTCAGTTATAATAGACAGATCTTTTAAGTTTTTTACTGATTTACCGTCTAATGATACAATCTTGTCTCCTGGTATAATTTTATCTTTTATATATGATTTCTCAGATACCTCATTTACAATTGTAGGTATAAATTTTGAAGGCACTTCTTTAAACCCTAAAACTAATACATATATTACAAGTATTGCGGATAGAAAATTCATTACAACACCTGCAACCAAAACTACGAATCGCTTAACTGGGGATTGAGAATTAAATCCATTTTTTACAACTTTACTAGGATCGTCTTCTATTTGCATACCATCTATATTTACAAACCCACCTAAAGGTAGTGCTCTTATTGAATAATTTGTTTCTCCTTTTTTTATTGATATTAGTTTTGGTCCCATCCCTATTGCAAATTCTATAACTGGCATCTTAAATGCTTTTGCAGTGATAAAATGACCAAATTCATGTAATAATATTATTAGTCCTAGTAATATTATTGTTATTATTATGCTCATCATTTTTGTAATCCCCCTAAAATTATTTGATTTCTAAAAAATGGTAAGACTAGGAAACCCCTAAAACTTACCATATATATATTATTTTTATTTTTTATTATAATAAAGATTTCTTACCACTAGCATCTTCCATAGTTGTATCAACATCTTCGTATCCTATTCCACTTGGAATTGATGTAAATACTTTATCTGTTATTTTTGATAAATGAGCATCCATTGCATATGCTGTACCACTGACAAAATCTATAACTCTCTGACCTGTTTCGAATCCTAAAAATTCTAAACTAAATGTCACAACTTTTCTTTCTTTTATTGAGTCAGATATTAATCTTGAATCTTCAAAAGTTTTAGGTCTTATTATAGATACGTAGCTTACTTTCATTTTTCCTACATCCTCTCTTTTCTGATTACCAAAGATACTTACTATTTTTCTATTATCTTCATTGTTACTCGAATCATTATTGTGCATTTTAGGTTGTGATACTTGTTTTGGAGTTTCTTCCTCCATCACTTCATCTTCAACATCACCGAACATTTCTAAAAATTTCTTAAACACATTATCCTCCTTGTTTACTCAAAAAGTTTTGAGCCTATTCTTAATATTGTAGCACCATTTTTTAGTGCCTCTATGTAATCATTTGACATCCCCATAGAAAGTTCTTCTAACTCTGGGTACTTGTCTTTTGTCTCTTTCAATAAATTGAAGAGTGTCGAAAAACATATTTCTATTTCACTACTATTCCCAATGTATGGAGCCATTGTCATAAAGCCTTTTATGGTAATATTTTCAAATTTAAAATATTCTTCTTGATTTTTTTTAAATTCTTCTATACTTAGTCCTGCTTTACTTTCTTCTTCCGAAACATTTATCTGCAACAACACATTTAAGTGCCTCTTTGCTTCAAGCGCTTTTTGGTTTAATTCTTCTAATAACTCCAATGTGTCAACAGAATGTATTAAGTTCACATTAGCAATTATATACTTTATTTTGTTTTTTTGCAAGCGTCCTATAAAATCCCACTTCACTTTTTCTAAATTACATTCTTTAATTTTATCTCTATAAACTTGTGCTTTATTTTCTCCAAAATAATTAAATCCCCATTCAATAAGCCTTTTTTGATTTACGATATCAAAATATTTTGATACAAATAATATTTTTACTTTTTCAGGATATGGAGAATACTTGTTTATTTCATTCAAAATTTGATTATAATTTTCAATGATTTTTTCTTTTATTAATTGCACTTGTTTTCCTCCATTAGAATGATTTATTAGCTCTATATAAATTCAACGAAAACATCATTTGCTAGAAACACACCTTTATATGTAAGTCTTACTCTGTCATTTTCTAAAACTAACAATTGTTTTGAAATCAATTTATTTATTGCTTCATCATTTTTATCATAAATTATCCCTTTATCTACTCTTCTCAATCCTAACATTTTAGAAAGTTTCACCTTTTCTGTTTCATCTATTTCTTCTATAGTTTCTATATCAATTGGCCTTATCCCCATTTTTATATCTTCATAGTATTTATAGATTTTCTTTTTATTACTATATCTTTTACCTTCAAAATAACTTGATGCTCCTGACCCTACACCTATAAATTCTTTATTATCCCAGTACTTTGAATTGTGAATTGACTCGAATCCTGGTTTGCAAAAACTAGATATCTCATAATGAATATAGCCTTCATTTGTAAGAGTTGTTATTATTTCCTCAAACATTTCCGCTTCTAAGTCTTCTGAAATTTCACTTAATTTACCTTCTTTTCTTTGCTTCCAAAAATACGTGCCTTCCTCCCATATTAAAGAATATATAGAAATATGATTTGGCCTTAATTCTTTTATTTTCTCCAAATCATTTCGAAGCTCTTCGATCGTTTGATTCGGCGTTGCAAATATCAAATCAAGTGATATGTTATCAAATCCTGATTTAATTGCATTTCTGTATGTTTCAATTGCATCTTCCGCACTATGATCTCTACCTAATGTCTTAAGTATCTTATCATTGAAGCTTTGAGTTCCTATGCTTAACCTATTAATTCCCAACTTTCTTAATTCTTGAAGATTTTGTAAAGTCATATTTTTAGGATTCAATTCTAATGTTATCTCTGAATCTTCTTTATACTGTATACTATTCATTATTGATTCTATACTCTTTAAAGAAAGAAGGGACGGTGTCCCTCCTCCAAAATATATGCTTGTATACTCTATTTTTGGGTAAAGTTTTATTTCTTCAATAATATTTTTTGTATAGAAATCAAATTCGTGATCCATATTAATGAAAGTCCAAAAATCGCAGTAATTACATTTTTTATTACAAAATGGTATATGTATGTATAACGCATCCATGCTCTATTTCCATTCTAATTTCAAATTTTTATAATTTCAGTGTTGCTACAAATTTTTCCATAGTTTCATTTAATTTTTTTTCTACTTCTTCTTTAGTTGGTGCATTTACACTAAAGTAAAACTTAATTTTAGGTTCTGTTCCCGATGGTCTTGCTGTGATGTAAGTATCATCTTCTAGAACAAATTGTATTACATTTTCAACTGGTAATAAAATATCTTTTTCTTCACCTGTCGCAACTATCAATTCTTTTTTAGTTTTGAAATCTCTCTTTATTTTTATATTTTTATCTATTGTTCTATCTTTTACTGTTTCTCTTAATTCAGTCATTAAATTTGCCATTTTTTCTATTCCATCTTTACCAGTTAATGTAACTGATTTTATTCCTTCTAAATAGTAACCAAATTCTTGATATAATTTTTGTAATTCTTTATAAATAGAAGTTCCTTTAGAATTATAAAACGCTGCCATTTCTGCAATTAATAATGATGAAACAATTGCGTCTTTATCTCTTGCATGCGTTCCAATTAAATATCCGTAACTTTCCTCAAATCCTAAAATATATGTCCCATCTATTTCTTTGTTTTCAAATTGCCTTATTTTTTCTCCAATATATTTGAATCCTGTTAATGTTTTAATTACTCCTACATTTTTTGCAGGTGCAACAACATCTATCATAGGTGTTGAAACTACTGTTGTTATTACTTTTCCATTTGCTGGGATATCTTTTTTATTATTTAATATATATTGTAATAATAATAATCCTACTTGGTTTCCATTAGGATAATACCATTCATTTTTATCATCTTTAACAGCTATACCTATTCTATCTGCATCCGGATCATTTGCCATTACTAATTCTGCTCCTACTTCATCAGCAGTCTTCACACCTAGCGCAAATGCTGCAACTTCTTCTGGATTTGCATATCCAACAGTTGGGAATGTTCCATCTGGTACAATTTGTTCTTTAACAACTACATAATTAAATCCTAAATCAGTAAGTACTCTTTCCATTGGTCTTCCACCTGTACCATGTAATGGTGTATAGACAATTTTAAAGTTTTCTTTTCCAGGAATTTCTTTGTTTAGAACTTGTTTTTTTACTTCAGTTATATAATCATCATCTATTCTTCCATCTAGTTCTATTATTAATCCTCTTGCTTTTCCTTCATCTTCACTCATAACTTTAACTTGATCAAATGACTCTATTTTATTTACTTCTTCAACAATTAATGTTGCATGTGGCTCTACAACTTGTGCCCCATCATCCCAATATGCTTTGTATCCATTATATTCAACAGGATTATGACTTGCTGTTATTACTACCCCTGCCATACAATTTTTATATCTCACACCGTATGATAATTCTGGTGTTGATCTTAAATCACTATATACGTAGGCTTTAATTCCATTTGCAGCCATAACTCTTGCAGTATTCATTGCATATTCTTTTGATCCAATTCTACAATCATGGGCAATTATTATCCCTTTACCTCTAGCAGAATCGTCATTTACTCTTAACATATAATTTGCCAGCCCTTGAGTTGCTCTTCTTATAACATATTTGTTAATTCTGTTTGTGCCTAACCCTCTAACTCCTCTTATTCCACCTGTTCCAAATGTTAAATCTTTGTAGAAACAATCCTCTAATTCTTTTTCATTATCTACGAGTTTTTTTAAGTCTTCCTTATCTTTCTCATCAACTGAAGGTGAATTTAACCATTCATCATACTTTTTCATAAAATCCATAAAAATTTCCTCCCAACATTTTTCACTACTTTTTGTCTATATTACTATACATGTATATTTTACCATATATTTTTAAAAAAGGTAGTTTTTTTGTTTGTTTTTTTTGTTTTTTTCAAAAAAAAATGTCTGATTATTCAGACATTTATATTTTATTATCTATTTTTTAGAATAATCCTGGAATGTTTACTCCACCAGTAACTACTTCCATTTCTTTTTCTGCCATTTCTTCTGCTTTTGTCATTACTTCATTTACTGCTGATAATATCAAATCAGTAATTATTGATGCATCTTCTTCACTCACTGCATCTTTTAATACATCTAAAGAAATAGTTAAATCTACAATTTCTTTTTGCCCATTAGCTTTAACAGTTATTGCTCCTCCTGCTACAGATGTTTCAACAAATTTATCTTTTAAACCTTCTTGAATTTTCAACATCTCTTGTTGCATTACTTGCGCTTGTCTTATTATATCTTGCTGACTATTAGCTGATCCGCCAGTATTTGGTTTTTTTAATTTTCTAACCATCTTGTGTTGCCTCCTGAAATATCAATTTTAATATTTATTTTTATTTTATCTATAAAAAAGTGGTGGTGAGAGAAGGATTCGAACCTTCGAAGGCTGAGCCGTCAGATTTACAGTCTGATCCCTTTGGCCACTCGGGTACCTCACCACAATACATGTTTTTTATAAAATACATGTTTAAAAAAAAATGGTGCCGCTTATCGGATTCGAACCAATCACCTGCTGATTACAAGTCAGCTGCTCTACCAAATGAGCTAAAGCGGCACATCAATCAATTAAGATTTCTGTAAATATTTAAATGGCGGAAGTGACGAGACTCGAACTCGCGACATCTTGCGTGACAGGCAAGCACTCTAACCAACTGAGCTACACCTCCATAAAAATGGTGGTCACAATTGGGCTCGAACCAATGACCCCCTGCTTGTAAGGCAGGTGCTCTCCCAACTGAGCTATGCGACCGTATTATGAATAATTAAAGAAATTTGGTAGGCCCTAGGAGAATTGAACTCCTGTTTTCGAGATGAAAACCCGATGTCCTGACCACTAGACGAAGGGCCCAAAATTATTATCTTTAAATTTGTCCTAATTGTTTATTTCTCTTAGAGACAAGAAGAATAATATCATATATATATAAAACTGTCAATACTTTTTTACTTTCTTTTTTTATTTTTTTTTTTCACTCTAAAAAAGTGTATTATATAATGCTTTATTGTTAGCATTATGTAAACTTAAATTTGAAAAAAATGTAGTAAAATGCTATAATTCCACAGGAGGTATTTATGAACTTAACTAAAATTGTAAAACAATTTCTCATTTTCACACTTAAAGAAATTTATTCTTTTTTTCTAAAACTATTTTTATTCTTTGCTCTTTTGGCACTTTTAATTATAATTGTTTCAGTCGCAGTAGTATCTAAACAGAAAGAATCTATTAATAATAACTATTCTTACATTATGCTGTCACCTACAAATTTAACAGATGACAAACTTCAAACAAATCTGCTTAAAAATGCAAAACAGAATATTTCTTTTAGAGATTTGACAATAGGTATAGAAACTGCAGCAAAAGATCAAAAAATAAAAGGGATTATTATAGATCTTGATAGAGTTTTATTGACTTCTTCTAATATTGAAGAGCTTACTCCAAAACTTGAAGCATTTAAAAAAGCAAATAAGAAAATTTATGCATATGGTTCATATATTGATAATCAAAACTATTCGTTAGCACTTAATGCAGATGAAATAATTATGGTTCCTTCATCTTCTGCGAGCATATCTATAACAGGTTATCATTACTCTAATTTATACATGAAGAAACTTTTTGATAATCTAGGTATAAATTTCGAAGTTATACATATTGGTGATTACAAATCATATGGAGAAAATTATAATAAAGAAACAATGTCCGATGGTTTAAAATCCGAATTAACACGTATTTTGGACACTAGATTGAATACTTTTACTAAATCTATATCTCAAAATAGAAAATTAGATTTACAAACTATAAATACAAAACTTTTAAATGGTGATTTAGCACTTCAAACACCATTTTCGGCAAGAGATAATGGGCTTATTGATAAATTAGAATATTTTGGTCAATTCTTGTCAAGAATTGGTGCAAAAGAGGAAGATGTTATAGATATCTACTCTTATTTATCTATCAAAACTCCTCTTAAAGAGCATGCAAAAGATAAAATAGCAATAATATATGCAGAAGGGCCAATTACTTATCTTGAAACTTCTGGTGGAGATATAGTTATTACTCCAGAAAATATTTCTCAAAAATTGTCAGAATTAAATAAAATTTCTAATTTAAAAGGTGTCGTTCTAAGAGTTAATTCTCCTGGCGGATCTGCTTTAGGTGCTGAAATGATATATAAAGCACTTTCTGATATTCAAGTTCCTATTTATGTTTCTATGGGTTCAACTGCAGCTTCTGGTGGATATTATATTTCAATGTCTGGAGATAAGATTTTTGCAGATAAAAGTACAATAACAGGATCAATTGGGGTTGTTAGTATTCTACCTAAAGTTAATAAAGGTGCAGAAAAATATGGTGTCAATAGCAGTTCTATTAATAAAGGCAAATACTCTGATGTTTATGATCCATTTACACCATTAGATGATGATTCACGTAATAAAATTACACAATCAATGACAGAAACATACAAAGAATTTAAATCTAGAGTTACTACAAACCGTAAAATTTCTGATGCAAAATTAGAAACATTAGCTCAAGGTAGAATTTGGTTAGGTGAAGAAGCAAAGTCAAATGGATTAGTTGATGAAATTGGTTCTCTTGATGATACCATTAAAGCTTTAGCAAAAACATTAAACTTAACATCTTATGAAGTTATAGATGTTTATTCAAACGAATCATTTAACGATTTAATCTCAAGATTTTTAGGTAGGTTTGGGGCTAGCATTTCTGCTTCTGCCAGTGCACCTGCAGAAATTATAAAAGTTATGGATAAATATAAATTTGTTGAACAAAATAATGGTAAGCCATTATACTATTTACCTTATGATGTATCAACATTTTAAATAAAAATAAAAGAGCTAAGTGAAAAATCTTAGCTCTTTTTATTATATGATTTTAGAGAAATAACCTTGTCATTTCTTCTAGAAACTCTATTTTTGTATATGGTTTTGATAAAAATGCTTTTGCACCTGCTTCTCTACACATTTCTTTATAATTCGCAAACATTATCATACTACTACACATCATTATTTTTGCATTAGAATCATAGTCAACTATTATTTTAGTTGCTTTCATTCCATTTAAACGAGGCATATTTATATCCATTGTAACAATATCAGGGATAATTGTTTTATATAATTCTATAGCTTCTAATCCATCTGCTGCTTCATATGTTGTATATCCTTGCTCTTCTAGTAGCTCCCTTATTTCTGATCTGATATACATTGTATCGTCAACAATCAATGCTTTTTTCATTTTATCACCTCAATAGAAATTTTATAAGAATAATTCAACTAACTTTTTGGCTTCCGCATCTTCATCACATGTTCCAATCACTTCATTATCTGGGAGTGCCTCAGAAAGTCTATAAAATGCATTCCCCATGACATAGCCTTTTCCAACTTCTTGTAACATTTCATAATCATTAAAACCATCTCCAAAAGCCACTGCTTCTGACATTTCTATTCCTTCACGTTCCAATATGAATCTTATTGCATTTGCTTTATTTGATTTCAAATTAAATACTTCTAAACAATCTGGTGATACAAAGACAACATTTAATTCTCCATTTGATACATCAAGTAATTCTCGTTCTAATTTCAATAAATTTTCATGTTCCCCAATATAGAAAAATTTTGATATCTCTTTCGTTGCAATTTCGTTTAATGGCATTATCATTGGATAGTCGAGGTTCCATTCTTCCAGCTTTATTTCCGCCTTTTCTGGAAGGTGCCCTGAAACAATCCACTCATCATCTATGTATGCATTTAAAAATATTTCTTCCCCGTGTTTTTTATAATCAATCTCACAAATATCATTTATAAACTTCTTCTCAATTGGATTGCTGTATAACAGCGTTCCATCTTTATCATTTACTCTTGATCCATTTGATGTTATTAATGGTACTTCAATCCCTATTGATTCCATTATTTCTTTCGTATTTGGATACACTCTTCCTGTTGCAATATAAAATTTGATACCTTTATCCATAATTTTATTTATAATTTCCTTTGAAAATTCACTAACAACTCTATTTGATGTCAACAAAGTTCCATCTAAATCACTTATAACTGCTTTATATTTAGACATAATCTCACCTCACATAGAATTTTATCACAAATCAATCTAAAAATAAATCTTAAATTTATACTTCTTTTTTTTTGTTTTTTGTATTATAATCTGTTGAGAGGTGATTTTATGGCAACATTTAAAGAGTATCTAGAATTTTCTAATTCTATTGAATATAAAGAAAAACAAATGGAAATTTTTAATAAAATAATATTATCAGATAAAAGTCTCCAGAAATTACAAAGTATTGATTATCCAATCTCTTTGTTAATTTTTTCAGAGCCTTACTGTCCTGATTGTAGAGCGATTACTCCATTTTTTGAAAAGTGTGCAGAAGTTAACGATAATATTAAGATAGAATATCTTTCACGGGAAGAAAATTTCTCTACTTTATCACAGTTAAATAAAGATGCTAGAATTCCGTCTGTATTTTACTTTAAAAACACTGCTTTCCATATTTTTATTTCTGAATTTCCTAATTTTATAAAAAAACTTATGAATGAGGATCCTGATATGTATGATGAGATAAAATATGATTTTAGAACAGGAAAGTATAACATTCAAATAGAAGAGGAAATTATAAATTTTATAGTTTCAATTTAAAAAATCGCCTTCGAAATATATCGAGGGCGATCTTTTATTTAATATTTTATACATTTTCTATTTCTATCTTTATACTTGAATTATTCTTGCCACCTTTTTTACCATGAACTATTACAAGTTCTTTCTTACTTGAAACAAAAAATTTCAATACAAGTATATTCATGTTTTTGTTATAAATATATTTCTGTAAATCATTTAGCCTATTAGATGGAATAATTATGCAAAACTCACCTTCATTTTTCAGAAGCTCTTTAACTTTTAAAATTAATTTTTCTAAAGTCAAAGTTTTCTCATATTTCGATACCAACTCTACTTCATCCATTGGTAATTTGCCAGAATTAAGTTTATAATATGGTGGATTTGAAAAAATGTAATCAAACTTCCCTGAAACATTCATTATATCATCGTTCAAAGGTAAAATTTTACCTTCTAGCTTGTTTTTAGATACATTTGCAACCAAATACTCGTACACATTCTTTTGAAGCTCTACAGCTGTTATATTTTCAATATTTTCATTTTTAGATATTAAAAGAGAAATTATACCATTCCCCGCTCCTATTTCTAAAAATTTTTTCTTATCTTTTGTTTTTTTAAAATATCCATCAATATAATTTGATAAGTATATTGCATCAGAAGTTATCTTAAATGAAGCACTCACTTCTATTTCAATATTTACACTTTCAAGATGTTCAGTTGTCTTTTCTTGAATTCTCATTATTTCTCCACTCGAAACAGAAATTACTCTTTATTTTTAAATGTTTCTTCTGTTTTCTTTTCAATTTCTTTTTCAAGAACTTTTTTTTCTTCTTTATTAAAATTAATCTCACTTAGATCAAATTTATTAATCCCTTTACTTGGTATTGAAACAAATAAGTAGTCATTTAGTATATTCAAGCTCACTACATTTCCTGTTCCTTCTGGTGTTTTCACCATTTGTCCAACTATTGGAAATAAATCTTGCTTCTCAGAATACTGCTCATGTTCAAATGACATGCAACATTTCAATCTACCACATATTCCTGATATTTTAGAAGGTGTAACAGACACACTTTGATCTCTAGCCATTTTAATACTTACAGTGTCAAACTTGCTAACTATTGATTTACAACAAAGCTGCTTCCCACAGCCCCCAGAATCACCTACAAATTTAGCATGATCCCTAACACCAATTTGTCTAAGTTCTATTCTTACTTTAAAGACAGAAGCTAGATCTTTTACCAATTCCCTAAAATCTACTCTTTCTTCAGATGCAAAATAAAAAATTAACTTCTTCTTGTCAAATGTAAATTCCGTAGAAACATGTTTTAATCCTAATGAGTATTTTGCTTGCTTATTTTTAAAAATAAAACCCGCCTTTATAGCTTCTTCTCTCAAAAGATTATACTTTGCAATATCTTCAGGTGTGGCTATTCGTATTATATTAGGACTCTTACAAATATCTTTAGCCACTACAATGTTTTTAAAAGAATTTATTTTTGCTGCTTCTATTCCTCTTGCCGTTTCAACAATTGCATAACCACCTACATTAATATCCTTATTAAAAGGAGCTTTATATACTTCTCTTTTTTGAAATATCTCAAAATTTAAATCTAAAAGTATAAAGTCACCTGCTTCTTTTGAGTTACCAATACATTTCTTTTCCATATCTTCCGAATGCACTTAGAATCCTCCCTTCATCGTTAGGTTTAATTTGATAAAACTCAACTCTTTTCTTAAAAGTTTTATTTACCTCTTTAACTAACTCTCTAAAATCTAATCTAGAATTTGCTGTAAAATAAAAAATCAACTTATTTTCATCAAATGTATATTCACCAATTACTAAATTCATCTCTGGTAATTTTTCTCTAACAATTTTCTTACATACAAAATATGCCTCATATGCTTTTTCATCTAACTTTGATAATTTCTCTATTTCAGATGTATCTAACTTTCGTTTAACTTCTCGGATTTTTACTCCATCCTCATCCACAAGTGTTTCGTCATACTTTTCAGTCTCTCCAATAACTATTCCTATCTGATCACCTCTTATCGTTTCCACAATAACGTAATCCCCTTTTGCATAATTCAAACTGTCATCCACGAAGAACGGATAAACTTTTTTTGTTCTTCTAAATTTTATGTTAAGTACTTTCACAATACACCTTCCTCTAAAAAACTAAAATAACCATTTTTGCTTATTATTATATGATCTAAAACTCTAACATCCATAATCCCCATAACTTCTTGTATTTTTGAAGTTACCGCAAAGTCTGCTTTTGATGGTTTCAACGAACCTGATGGATGGTTATGGACTAATATTATTGATTTTGCTCCATAATTTAAAACTTTTTCAACAATTTCACGAATATAAATGGAACTTCTATCTATTGTTCCTAAAAATATATCCTCATCTTTTAAAAGTTCATTTTGCGTATTTAAGAAAATTACTTTAAATACCTCTTTATTTCTATGTGATAAATCAAATTTTAGATACTTTAAAAGTTGCTGATTATCTGAAATTGATATACCTCTCTTAAAACTATTTTTATATAACTCTTTGTCAACTAATTCAAAAACAAGCTTGAAAAGGACAATTGATCGCTCTGAAATATATCTTTCAGATAACATTGTACTCTCCGATTGAGAAATAAAATTATATAAATTATCATATTTCAAAAGAATTTCCTTTGAAATTTGTTTACAATCTCTTCTAACAACAGTGAAAGAAAGAAGTAACTCCAGTATCTCATGTTCTGCAAAACCATTCAATCCTGTAGAAAGAAATCTTTTCCTCAATCTTTCCCTATGTCCATAATTATTATTCATTTTTCCCCCCAGAAAATAAATTTTAACTATCTATATAAATAAACTATTTGAATAAATACGCACCTGATAGGACTTGAACCCATAACCTTCTGATCCGAAGTCAGACGCTCTATCCAGTTGAGCTACAGATGCACAAAATGATAATATATTATCTCATATATGCAATAGTATAGCAAGAAAAATTATTAATGTTAAGTAAAAATAAAACCACAAAAAAAATCACTTTAATAAAAGTGATGAATAATGGCGTCCCAGGTTGGATTCGAACCAACGACCCTTTGATTAACAGTCAAATGCTCTAACCAACTGAGCTACAGAGACATAAATATTAAAAAGTTTGGCGACTACCGATTTTCCCAAGCCAGCTGGCTAAGTATCTTAGGCGTATACAGACTTAACTTCCAGGTTCGAAATGTAACTGGGTGTATCCCTGTAGCTATGATCACCAAA
>ERZ1023652.18-NODE-18-length-41038-cov-6.711887_pt1 | contig 41038 bp, 41 predicted proteins | sample MGYA00520879_ERZ1023652 | MGnify/ENA primary metagenome ERZ1023652 (study PRJEB33180, sample SAMEA4044469) | wastewater metagenome | place: Denmark | collected 2016-04-02 | study: EMG produced TPA metagenomics assembly of the PRJEB13832 data set (Local surveillance...
GCGTGGACAGATTTCCTAAATTGTCATGACTCTTGCGATTTCAATCGCTTAGAGGCATGATACACTTGACCGATTAGGTCACAGTGTTTCCTTAATCAGGGCTGAACGAACCCGTTCAGCTTTTCTTAGTTACGGGTGGACTTTCCGGAAACTAAATTTTCGTGCTAATAGTACACATTTGTCGTATAATCAAAAAGGACGCTATTTTCAAAAGTACTTTGATAATAATGAGTCCATTCAAGGAAAGGAGGGAATGAATTGGAAAAAATAGTCAAACAAATAGCAACTGATTTCTCCATTGTTTTCAGGAACGAGAAACTTTTGCATGAAGCATTTACCCATTCATCTTATGTGAATGAGCATCGTCATCTGGCATTGCAGGACAATGAGCGGTTGGAATTTCTGGGAGACGCGGTCCTGGAAGTCATCATCTCCGATTATTTGTTTCATACTTATGACACGTGGCATGAAGGCAAAATGACCCGTCTGCGGGCGCAAATCGTCTGCGAACCTAGTTTATCTGCTTTCGCGAAGGATTGTCACTTCGACTCTTATATCCGTTTGGGTAAAGGGGAAGAGAATATGGGCGGAAGGCAACGACCAGCGTTGCTGTGCGATGTATTCGAAGCGTTCATTGGGGCCGTTTACCTTGATCAAGGAATCGAAGCCGCCAGAAAGTTCATTAGCCAAGTCATGATCACCAAGTTAAACGAGGATGCTTTTTCACATGTGATGGATTATAAGACCGGCCTCCAAGAAGAACTACAAAAAAACGGGGATGTGGATATCCAATATATTCTTCTGAGTGAAGACGGGCCCGCACATGCAAAACAGTTCGATGTGGAAGTGCGGGCATTCGGAAAAGTGATGGGTCAAGGTCAAGGCCCTAGCAAAAAAGCAGCTGAACAAAAAGCGGCACAAAACGCTTTGGAATCTCTAAAAAAATGAAAAGCAAGTTTCACCGGAAAGGATGTTTTCTTTGCATCTTGAAAGAATAGAAATGTCGGGTTTCAAATCATTCGCCGACAAAACCGTAATCGAATTTGATGAAGGTGTGACAGCGGTAGTAGGACCGAACGGAAGCGGCAAAAGCAACCTTTCTGAAGCTGTCCGTTGGGTATTGGGGGAACAATCCGCAAAAAATCTGCGCGGCAAAAAAATGGATGATATCGTGTTTGCCGGGTCGCAGACACGCAAGCCTGTCAACATTGCCGAAGTTACCCTCATCCTGAACAACGAGGACGGATTTCTGCCGCTGGAATTCAGCGAAGTAAGCATCACCAGAAGATACAACCGCAATGGCGACAGTGACTGTTTCATCAATAAAAAGCCATGCCGATTGAAAGACATAACGGAATTATTGATGGATTCAGGCATCGGAAAAGATTCTTTTTCCATGATTTCGCAAGGGAAAGTGGAACAGATTTTTCAGAACAAACCTGAGGACAGAAGAGTCATATTCGAAGAGGCTGCCGGAGTAGCCAGATACAAGAATCGTAAAACGAGTGCTGAACGAAAGCTGTCCCAAACGGAAGAGCATCTGAATCGGGTTGAGGACATCCTGCATGAAATCAACAGCCAACTCGCTCCTTTGGAAATCCAAAGAAAAACAGCTTTGGATTTCCAGGAGAAAAAAACGTTATTAAGCGAGATTGAAATTGCTTTGACCGCTTCTGAAATTGAGAGGCTGAATGCGCAGTGGCAAATGAGCAAACGCGAGCTGGCTGATTATGACCGAAAAATCAGCATGGAAGAACAATCGCTTGCGGTCACGCAGGCTGCCTTGAAGAAACTCAAGCAAAAGCTGGATGCTTGCGACGAACAGTTGGAAACACTGCAGACCGGCTACGTAACAGTCATCCAGAAATTGGAACAGCTGGAAGGTCAAAAGCAGATTTTCCAGCAACGGGCAATGTACTCATCTAAGAATCAAGAAGAGCAAGCCCAAATCATCGCTGAAAAAGAGGCACTGATCAAGACCGAAAAAGCCAATCTGGCAGCTTTACGGACTGAACTTGCGGCGAAAGTGGAAGTAAGGAAAAATCTCTCTGAAAAAAGAGCGAGCCTTTCCGAAAAGGAAGCACAGCTGACGCAAAATAAGGCGGAGCTTGTCCAACAACTCCGGAATGATTACATCAACAAGCTGCAGGAACAATCCAGCAACCGCAACACAACCGTCCATCTTGAAAAAGAAATGACGCTCGCAACCGAACAAGAGCACCGTTTCCTTTCGAAAGGCGACGAACTCAGGAAGCATCTGCGCCAACTAAAAGCGAAACAGCAAGCGTTGAATGAGGAATACGTCACGTTTGTTGAAGAGAACGCCAATCTGGAATCGGAACTGCAGGACTGCAAACAGAATAGCTTCCAGCTCGTATCCAAACTCCAACAACTGAATGCGGAGTTGGATACCGTAACCCGGAATCTGCAGCAGGCGGAAGCAAGGCGTGAGAGCCAGCAGGAGTTGGACGACAGCTATGCCAGTTATTATCAAGGCGTAAAGGAAATGCTGCGGAGAAGGGAAAGTGTTCCGGGTATCCGTGGTCCCGTCGCCGAATTGATCCAAGTTCCAGAAAAATACACCTTGGCCATAGAAATTGCACTGGGAGCCACTATGCAGCACATCGTAGTAGCCGATGAACGCACTGCATCACAGTGTATCGGCATTCTGAAAGCCCAACACTTAGGGCGCGCCACTTTTCTGCCGATGACAGTCATCCAGGGCAAGTCCTTGCCCGCGTCTGTGCGGGCGACATTAGAAGCCAGCCCCGGATATATCGGCATCGCGAATGAGCTGATCGGTCATGAGGAAATGTACAAAGCGATCGTCAGCAGTCTGTTGGGGACAACGATCGTAGCGTCAAATATCCAGGACGGACTTCAGATTTCCAAAAAATTGCAGAGCCGTTATCGGATCGTAACCCTGGAAGGGGATGTCATCCATGCCGGTGGATCGATGACGGGTGGCGCGACGAGGCGTCAACAAGAAGCGTCCTTATTGGCCCGCAAAAATAATCTGAATAAGCTGACCGAATACGTGCAACAGCTGTCCGTACAATACAATCAGCTGAAACGGGAGCAAGAAAAATGGTCGCTGCAGCAACAAAGCTTGCAGGAACAATTAGATGACAAACGCCAAAAAGCGACAATCAAACAGTTTGAACTGCAGCAAAGGGAATCTTCCCTGCAGCAAGTGACAGCCGAAATTGCGACGAAAGAAAAAGAATCGGCTGCGCATGAATATGAAAAGCGCATGTTTTATGAAGAGCAAGAAGATAGACAAACGCGATTGGCTCAAGCCCAAAAAAATTTGCTTATCCTTAACAAAGAAATCGATCAGCTTCAAAAGGATATAGCGGAATCCAGCTTGAATGAAGAGGAACGCTTGAAACTGCTGCAGGACGTTCAGGTGAACCGCCAGCAAGCAGATCAGGAGCTTGCTGTCCTGCAAGAGCAGGAAAAGCAATTGCGGCGTGATGTGAAACAGTCGACCGAACGCATCCAAACGGAACAGGAAGCCATCAGCTCATTGAAGGGCAAACAAGATCAAGTCGCTAAGCTGGCCGATACGGAGACGCTCACCATCCAAGAGATCACAACGCAGCTGAAGTCCGCCAGTGCAGAAAAAGAGCGATTCGATGCAGAATTAAGACAATTACGGGAGCAAAAAAAACAAACCGAACAAAATCGTGCTCTTCAGGAAACCGAACAGAACGAAAAAAATAAAAACCTCCAAAAACTATGGAGTGAGCACGCCAAACTGGAGACAAACGCTGGACGCTACGAAATCGCCATCGACCACCACCTTGCGCACTTGAGCGAGGAGTACGGTCTCAGCTTCGAAGCTGCGAAACAAGACCATCACTTGACCCAAGAGCCCGAAGAGGCAGCCCGACAAGTTAAAAAGCTGAAAAAAGACATCGAGGAGTTGGGTCCGATCAATATGGGGGCGATTGAGGAATATGATCGCATTTCCGAAAGATTCATTTTCCTTTCGGAACAGCAAACGGATCTGCTTTCTGCCCGAGGGAACCTCCTGAATACGATGAACGAAATGGACGATGAAGTCCGGTTGCGTTTCAAAGAGACTTTCATCCAGATCAAAAAGCAATTCGAAAAAACCTTCCCGAAATTATTCGGCGGCGGCAAAGCGACGTTGGAGCTGACTGATCCGAACGACCTGTTGGAAACTGGAATTGAAATTGTGGCGCAACCGCCAGGCAAAAAACTTCAGCAACTCAGTCTGCTCTCAGGAGGGGAAAAAGCCTTTACCGCGATCGCACTCTTGTTCGCCATCATCGAGGTCAAACCGGTACCATTCTGTATTTTGGATGAAGTGGAGGCTGCCTTGGATGAAGCGAATGTGTCCCGTTTCGGGAAATACTTGGCGGCATCCACCGAATTGACCCAGTTCATCGTGATCACCCACCGCAAAGGCACGATGGAAGAAGCGGATGCATTGTACGGTGTGACCATGCAGGACTCCGGCGTATCCCGCTTGGCATCGGTAAAATTTGAAGATTACGAAGACATAGGTTAAGGGGATGAAGATAAATGATTAAATTGATAGCACTTGACTTGGATGGCACATTGCTGAATCCTGACAAAAAAATCAGTGAAGCGAACAAACTAGCAATCCATCGTGCCAGGGAAGCAGGCGTGAAAATCGTCCTTTGTACCGGACGCCCACTCATGGGCATCAAAGCTTACGTGGACGAACTGGACTTGCTTCAAGCAGAAGATTACTCGATCACTTATAACGGCGGCTTGGTTCAAAAAAATAAAACATCGGAAATCATTTCCCAAAAAGTGCTGAACTACGGTCAAATCGTGGAACTCTATGATCTGAGCAAGGAACTGAACATCCCGATGAACATGCTGGATCTGGAATTCGTATACGAACCGGAATACCCGCAAGGCAGGGAGTCCTTGTACAAGAGCCTGCAGAGTTCAAGCTTGCCGTTCGTTGAGAAGAAAATCGAAGACTTTCAGGAACAGGATGCGTTCAATAAAGTAGTTTTTTGCATCGCACCTGCTGTACTGGATGAAGCAATCGCGAAGATACCGGCGTACTTCTACAGCAAGTATTCGATGATGAAATCGCGCCCGCTTCTGTTTGAAGTCATGCATCCTGAAGTTGATAAAGGCAACGGTATCGCAGCTTTATGCGATCATCTTGGAATCACTGCCGATGAGGTCATGGCTTGCGGAGATGAAGAGAACGATTTGGCGATGCTGGATTTTGCGGGTGTAAGCGTCGCGATGGGCAACGCACCAGATAAAATCAAGGAACGGGCTAGTTTTATCACGAAAACAAACGGGGAAGATGGCGTTGCACACGCCATCGAAACGTTCGTCTTTGCGTAATTTCAGACTGGCATAAGAGAGGAAGTGTTCAAATGGGATTATTCGATCGAATAAAGCGCGCATTTACAGGTGAAGATGTTGTTCAGACACCGGTAACTGAAGAAAATAAGATTGTCATCGATAAATTCGATAAAGGCATGGAAAAGACACGCAAAAGCTTTTCAGAGAAGATGAATGAACTATTCGCCGGTTTTCGGGAAGTAGATGAAGAGTTTTTTGACGATTTGGAGGAAACGCTGATTTCCGCAGACGTCGGGTTTGATATGACGTTGGCACTATCGGATGTACTGCGTGATGAAGTCAAGATGAAGAACGTGCGCACGGGAGAACAAGTGAAGAATGTCATCATCGAAAAAATGGTCGAAATCTATGAAAAAGGCCAGACGGAATTGCCTACCATCAAAATAAATGAAAATGGGCCGACCGTCATTCTTTTTGTGGGCGTAAACGGAGTGGGGAAAACGACTACCATCGGAAAATATGCTTACCAGTTGAAGAACCAAGGGAACAGCGTCTTGTTGGCGGCCGGGGATACTTTCCGAGCCGGAGCTATCGAACAGCTGGAGGTTTGGGGGCAACGTGTAGGCGTGCCGGTTGTGACAAGCGATGCAAAAAGCGATCCGGCTTCCGTCGTATATGACGCCCTGAAGCAAGCCAAAGAAGAAAATTATGACTACCTATTGATCGATACGGCAGGAAGACTCCAGAACAAAGTGAACCTGATGAAGGAATTGGAGAAAATCAATCGGATCATCGCAAGAGAAATACCCGGCGGCGCAACCGAAACATTGCTGGTGTTGGATGCCACGACCGGTCAGAACGCTTTGATACAAGCGAAGCAATTCAAGGAGACGACCGATGTCACCGGTCTGATTCTGACGAAATTGGACGGAACGGCGAAAGGCGGGGTCATCCTGGCGATTCGTCAAGAAATGGACATCCCCGTTAAATTCGTCGGGTTGGGTGAAGGCCTGGACGATCTGCAGCCCTTTGATCCGGAGCAGTATATTTACGGATTGGTAAAGGATCTGCTTGAGAAAAAATAAGGAAATAGATCGTCCTGCCTCGTAAGGCACGTTTCATAGTAAGTGCCGACAGAAGCATGGTCAGGCCGGCAATCGCATCGGGATTGCCGGCCTGATTTTGCTTTTTGTTGTGGTGACACTGCTTCAGTGCAATTTATGGTTGACTAAGCTTGGCAAAATCGGTAATCTAATGAAGTGTAAAGATTTTTTCTTGACAATCCGTACGAGAAGGAAGGTATTCTGATGGAACTGGAAAAAACCAATAATATGAATACTCTTTATGAATTCTATAATGTCCTGTTGACAAACAAACAGAAAGGCTATCTTTCTTTGTATTATGGTGATGACTATTCGTTGGGCGAAATCGCTGAAGAGTTCGAGGTCAGCCGGCAGGCAGTGTACGACAACATCAAGCGCACCGAAAAGATTCTGATGGATTATGAACAGAAGTTGAAGCTGGCGCAAAACTATAGACTCCGGAATAAAAAGTTGGATGAATTGGCGAATTACGCCGAAGAAAAATATCCCGACGACAGATCCTTGCAAAGGCTGATCGCAAATCTGGAAGAACTGGATGACAAAGATGAATAAACAGTAAGGAAGTGGAAAATATGGCATTTGAAGGATTGTCCGAGCGTCTCCAAGGCGCGATGACCAAAATCGGCAAAAAAGGCAAGATTACGGAAGCCGATCTTAAGGAAATGATGCGTGAAGTACGTCTGGCTTTACTGGAAGCCGACGTGAATTTTAAAGTAGTAAAAGATTTCGTCAAAAAAGTGAATGAGCGAGCGTTGGGCTCTGATGTGCTCGAGTCACTTTCACCGACACAACAAGTCATCAAAATCGTCAACGAAGAGTTGACGGAATTGATGGGTGGGCAGCAGGAACCGTTCCAATTTTCTGCTAAACCTCCAACCGTCGTGATGATGGTCGGCTTGCAGGGTGCAGGTAAAACCACAACTGCCGGAAAGCTTGCCAACTACATGAAGAAAAAAGAAAATAAGCGCCCGATGCTGGTAGCAGCCGACGTTTATCGCCCGGCAGCGATCAATCAATTGCAGACTTTAGGCAAACAATTGGATTTCCCGGTTTATGCGTTGGGAGCGGAAGCGAATCCGGTCGATATTGCGAAGCAGGCCGTTGAACAAGCCAAACTCGATGGCCGCGATCTGGTCATCATCGATACGGCGGGACGATTGCACGTGGATGAAGTATTGATGACAGAGTTGAAGAACATCAAAGCTGCCGTCAATCCTACCGAGATCCTATTTACCGTGGATGCGATGACGGGGCAAGATGCCGTCAACGTAGCGAAATCTTTCAATGAACAGCTCGGCATAACCGGTGTCATTTTGACTAAATTGGATGGAGATACACGCGGGGGGGCTGCGCTGTCAATCCGATCGGTAACCGGAAAGCCAATCAAATTTACGGGTCAAGGTGAAAAGCTGGAAGATTTTGAACCATTCTACCCTGAACGCATGTCTTCCAGAATTTTGGGTATGGGCGATCTGATGACATTGATCGAACGCGCGCAACAAGATTTTGATGAGACGAAAGCAGCAGAAATGGCTGCAAAAATCCGCGAGAACACTTTCAATTTCAATGACTTCATCGAGCAGATGGATCAGGTCACCAACATGGGGCCGCTTGAGGACCTTCTGAAGATGATTCCGGGCATGAGCAATGTTCCCGGATTGGATCAAATGAAGATAGATCCGAAAGATGTAGCCCATATGAAGGCAATTGTACTTTCGATGACGCCCGCTGAACGCGAAAACCCTGAAATTCTTTCACAGAGCAGACGCAGACGGATCGCGAAAGGTTCTGCAAGATCATTGGCGGAAGTAAACCGTCTGATCAAGCAATTCAACGAATCCAGAGACATGATGAACAAGATGTCCAAAGGTAATTTTGCAGGTATGGAAGGCCTCCTAGGACAAGGCCCTAAAGGCAAAATGGGCAAGCTGGCCATGCAGCAAATGGCCAGACGGATGAACAAAAAGAAGAAAAAGAAAAAATAATTCCAAGTGTAAAGAGAAAACACTTTACAAGCAAATGGAAAACTGGTAATATATAAAAATGTGAGATATAGATATATGGAGGTGTTATATAAATGGCAGTTAAAATTCGTTTAAAACGTATGGGTTCTAAAAGAAACCCGTTTTACCGCGTCGTTGTAGCTGATTCACGTTCTCCACGTGATGGACGTTTCATCGAAAAAGTAGGTACATACAATCCAGTTGTTGAACCAGCTGAAGTTAAATTTGACGAAGAGTTAGTTTTGAAATGGTTAGCTGAAGGTGCACAACCTTCTGATACAGTTCGCAACTTACTTTCTCAACAAGGTATTATGAAAAAATTCCACGACTCTAAGTTAGCTAAATAAAAGGGTGGTTTAAATGCCTGAAATTTCAGATTTAATCCTGACAATTGTCAAACCTTTGATCGTCCACGATGATAAGATGTCCATCGAAATCAAAGAGACAAGTGAGTTCATGGAATATCATTTGCATCTTGATGCCGAGGATGTCGGCCGTGTGATCGGCAAACAGGGACGTGTCGCCAGAGCGATCCGTACAATTGTATACAGTGTCAGAACCAAAGGCACAAAACGTGTCCGCCTTGTGATCGAAGGGGCCGAATAATCTGCTCTAATTGCGGATTCGGTCGTTTCCGATCGGTGGATGCCTAACTTAATAGCGAATAGATAGAAGCGGATGATGATACAGTAGTAGCACTTATCCCTTCTATTTTATTATGTACAGAAATGTTGACAGTACGATTTATGTAAGGAGAGGTGAAAAATGGAAAAATTTTATGATGTCGGAAAAGTTGTGAATACCCAAGGCCTAAAGGGTGAAGTGCGTGTCATTTCCAGCACTGACTTTGCGGATGAACGCTACAAGAAAGGGTCTACGCTTTACCTGTTCCGCGACAACAGTGAGCCGATTGCTCTGAAAGTAGCCAGCCACCGGGTGCACAAGAATTTCAATATGCTGACATTCGAGGGCTACAACCGGATCGAAGAGGTCGAGCCGTTCAAAGGCGGAACCCTGAAAGTTTCGGAAGCGCAGTTGGGGGACCTGCCGGATCATGAGTTTTATTATCATGAAATCATCGGATTATCCGTCGTAAGTGATGCCGGTGAAGAATTGGGTACAATAAAAGAAATTTTGCCGCTAGGGGCTAATGATGTTTGGGTTGTATCCAGACCAGGCCAAAAAGATTTATTGGTTCCGTATATCGCATCGGTAGTGGAAAAGGTATCTTTGGAGGAAAACAAGGTTACCATCCACCTGCTAGAAGGAATGATGGACTGATGAAGATAGATGTATTGACGTTGTTTCCGGCGATGTTTGAAGGCCCTATGTCCGAGTCGATTATCGGAAAGGCCATTGAGAGTGGCCGTGTTTCGATCACTTGCACGAACTTCCGCGATTATTCCGAAAACAAACACAATTCCGTCGATGACTATCCCTTCGGAGGCGGCGCAGGCATGTTGTTGCGCGCGCAACCGATCGTCGATGCGTTGACGGACATCGAGGTTCATTCGCCCGAAACCAAAAAAAGAATTGTCCTTTTGGATCCGTCCGGAAAAACCTTCAATCAGGATCTGGCGGAGGAGTTCGCCGAGGAAGAGCACCTAGTCTTCATCTGTGGTCATTACGAAGGTTTCGATGAGCGCATCAAGCAGCATGTGACAGATGAAATTTCAATCGGGGATTATGTTTTGACGGGTGGCGAACTCGGCGCAATGGTCATGATCGATGCGACGGTCCGCCTCTTGCCTGCGGTATTGGGCAATGAACAGTCGAACAAGACCGATTCCTTCTCGACCGGCTTGCTTGAGCATCCCCAATATACGAGACCCCGCGATTTCCGGGGAGATGTCGTCCCTGAAGTGCTTTTCAGCGGCAATCACCAGAAAATCGCTGATTGGCAAGAAAAAGAATCTTTGCGCAAAACTTGGCTGAGACGTCCGGAAATGCTGGAAAAGATCACCTTGTCGAAAAAACAGCAAACCTGGTTGGCTGAAATTTTTCTCGAAGAAAAAGCTGACAATTAAGCGCAATCGTGCGCCTTGAAATTTAAACAATGTAAACGAGAAATACTTTACACGTCAAAAATATTGTGGTAGAATTCTACAGGTGAGCAGAGAGACTGCTCCATAATACGATATTCCGCTGTGCAGAAGGATTGTGTATGAATGTCGGTTGGAAGGAGAAAAAAACATGAGTCAATTACCATTGATCGAAGCAATAACACAAGGACAATTACGTAGTGATATCCCTGCATTCCGTCCTGGAGACACTGTTCGCGTCCACGCTCGCGTAGTCGAAGGAACAAGAGAACGTATCCAATTATTCGAAGGCGTAGTCATCAAACGTCGCGGATTCGGAATCAGCGAAACGTATACAGTACGTAAAATTTCCAACGGTGTCGGTGTGGAACGTACATTCCCATTGCACACTCCTCGTGTAGCTCAAATCGAAGTTGTTCGCTTCGGTAAAGTGCGTCGTGCAAAACTTTACTACTTGCGCGCATTACACGGAAAAGCTGCTCGTATCAGAGAAAAACGTCGTTAATATCCCGCATGACATATGGAAAGGTCTGGACTTCGGTTCCGGACCTTTTTTGTATAGTGCGATAAGCATAATTCTTGGGGGAAATGTGCTATACTTGTAGCACCATATACGAAAAGAGTGATAGTTTTGACGATATTAGCCGCGCTTGATCAAAAATTCCAAGAAAAAGGCATGCCACTGAAAAGTCATCCCATCCAAAATGGCCAGTATTTGTATCAAGGGAAATTCAATCTCGATAAGGACCATTCTCTGCCGTTCGGTGTAGTCATCGCCAAAGATGAGGCAGAAAGTGATTTTCAGATCAGCTACAGAAAATTAGCTTATCTGAATAATTATGCTGATAAAGTGAAGCTTTTGGAACTGATCAATGAATTGAACCAAACCAAGACTTTTTATTATACACTTTGCCTGGCGGGCGATGGAGAGATTTTCCTTCGGCTTTTGGGCCGCTCGACAACAGATGTCAAACCACTATATGAAATGCTTGTGATCGGATCGAACATCGCAAAGGTCATGACGGCAGAATTAAAAAGTAAATTTCCGTCGCTGGGAAGCGAATAAGTAAGGGCTCGAATGTCAGGCGGAAACTGCAGGAGGAAATATGAAACAAAAATTAATCGCTTTAGATCTAGACGGTACCACGCTCAACAATCAGTCGTTGCTGAGCGTTCGGACCAAAAATGTGTTGGCACGGTTGCAAAAAGATAACCATCTGGTCATGATCGCAACTGGTCGTCCATACAGAAACAGCAAAGAATTTTATGAGACACTCAAGATGACTACCCCGTTGGTGAATTTCAACGGTGCCCTATGCCATAATCCAACCGACAGTAATTGGCGTAATTACTACCATAAAACACTCAATAAAGATTTCGCGATGGATCTCATCGAACAGCGTGAAGAGATGGGCATCGATTTTATCTGCGTAGAAGGCAAGGAGACGCTTTTCGCATCCACCGCCACGCTGCCATCGAACGAATATTTCCCGAAAAATTTGCTGGCGACGCAGATCACTTCTAAGGACAAGTTGTCGGAAAATCCGACTTCCATGAATGTATTTTCCGAGGAACGGAATTTGCATGCTATCCGTGACCGGATTTTGGCGCGTTATGGGAATTCCATTGAAATCCGTACATGGGGCGGTACGATGCCTTGCCTCGAAATCGTATCCGCTGGTGTCCAAAAAGCGCTTGGCGTGGAAGTGGTCGCGAATAATTACGGTATCAAGCGGGAAGATATTCTTGCCTTCGGTGACGAAGACAACGATATGGAGATGATTCGCTTTGCGGGACATGGCGTTGTTATGCAAAATGGTATTGGGGCATTAAAGCGCATTGCAGATGATGTAACCACGCATACGAATCATGAGGACGGCTTGGCAATCTACCTGGAAAAATATTTTTGCCTGTAACAGCCGATCAGAGCTGAAAAAGAGGGATAAATGTGATTTTGATCGAAAGAAAAATCATAAATGATATACCGATTCTGGAAATCGTTGAAGAAGACAAGAAACAAGAAACGACTCCGCTCGTGTTCTTTTATCATGGCATCACAAACCAAAAGGAGAGAGGTTTGGAGCCCGGATATGCATTAGCCAGCAACGGCATGCGGGTGATCATCCCCGATGCCTATCGTCATGGTGAACGCAAAGAGGAAGCCTATGCTGGCGAACCGGCAGCAGAATTCTGGTCGGTAGTCCTGAAAAATATAAAAGAGCTTCCTGACATTGTGGAAGCCTATGTTGAAGCGGGATTGGCAAAAAGAGAAACTGTTTCGGTCACGGGCCTTTCGATGGGAGGCATCACGACCTGTATCGCTTTGACGCAATATCCATGGATCCATTCGGCAGCCTGCTTGATGGGCAGTCCGGATCCGGTCGGGTTGTCCCATTGGGCACTGCAGTCCCGCTGGGCGGAAGGTCTGCCTCCGCTCGATGACGAGAAGGTCAATGCGTTGATGGCGCCTTTTGAAAACCTGAGCCTCAAAGAACATCCGGAATCGCTCGTTGACACGCCGTTTTACATCTGGCACGGTACCGCCGACGAGAGTGTGCCGTACGAGCAGATGGAGCAGTTCGTCAACTCCATCAGCGGAGAAGCCTATGCAGATAACATTTGTTTCCGGTCGACAGAAGGTGCCGGACACCGGGTTCCTTACGCTATTTTTGAGGAAATGGCAGTATTTTTAGGTAACGTATATTCGCATTGAATTTCTATGCACAAACTGTTATTATCTAATTAATCCAGAAAGGTAAGAGGTGATTGCAATGACTGAAGAGACAACTCCCCAATTTTCGCAAGAAGAATTGGAAAGCATAAAAGAACGCGTCTTAGCGGCGCTTGAGCAAGTGATAGATCCGGAATTAGGAATAGATATCGTCAATTTAGGTTTGATTTATGAAGTGGAACTGGAACAGGATGGATTCTGCCTGATCAAGATGACACTCACAACGATGGGCTGCCCATTGGCGGATGTCATCACCGATGAAATTCATCGTGCTTTGAAAGACGTTCCTGAAGTAACCGAAACACAAGTGAAATTGGTGTGGTATCCTGCCTGGACGACAGACAGAATGTCCCGATATGCACGCATCGCGTTAGGGATCCGATGATAAGAAGAGCAACAAAGGAAATCACCTTTGTTGTTCTTTTTTTTCGGGTTATCATTTGACCAATTCTGACCATGGTCGTATACTTGTCCTATGAAAGATATATCAATAGATTTTTTGAGGAGGTCCTAGCATGGAAATGGAAAAAATGACGACAGCCCTGCAGCAGGCAATCGCAGAAGCGCAACGTATCGCCATGGTGCGCAAGCACCAGACCATCGATGTCGCCCATCTGTGGAAAATATTTCTGCAGCCGGATAGTTTTGCGCGCAATTTTTATATCGATTCAGGAGTGGCAATCGATGCATTTGAATCAGCCGTTGATAAGGAACTGGATAAATCAGTGGTGATTGAGGGCACTTCCGTCCAGTACGGGCAAACATTCAGCCAGAATCTGTACAATCTCTTTCTGGAAGCAGACCGCAAGCGGTCGGAGTTGAAGGATGATTTCATCGCCACTGATACGGTGCTTTTGAGCTTGATGACACTGAAAAATCATCCATTGACCAAATTTTTGGTTAATCTAGGCCTGACGGAAAAAATCATCGCGGAAAAAATCAAGGATATGAGAGGGGGAGACCGAGTGACTTCGCAGAATCAGGAAGATCAGTATGAAGCATTGGAAAAGTATGGCATAGACCTCGTGCAAGCGGTGCGTAGCGGAAAACAAGATCCGGTAATCGGCAGGGACGAAGAAATCAGGGATGTCATCCGCATTTTGTCGCGGAAAACAAAAAATAATCCGATCCTGATAGGTGAACCTGGCGTAGGCAAGACCGCCATTGTGGAAGGTTTGGCTCAACGGATTGTGAAAAAAGATGTACCGGATAATTTGAAAGACAAAACAATTTTTTCGTTGGATATGGGCTCATTGATTGCGGGAGCTAAGTACCGTGGGGAATTCGAGGAACGCCTTAAAGCGGTATTGAAGGAAGTGAAGAAAAGCGACGGCCGCATCATCCTTTTCATTGATGAGATCCATACGATCGTCGGGGCAGGAAAAACCGAGGGGAGTATGGATGCCGGCAATCTGCTGAAACCTATGCTGGCCAGAGGCGAATTGCACTGCATCGGAGCGACCACTTTGGATGAATACCGTCAAAATCTGGAGAAGGATAAGGCCTTGGAGCGAAGATTCCAAAAGGTGTTGGTGAAAGAACCGACAGTTTCTGATACAATCAGCATCTTGAGGGGGTTGAAGGAACGGTATGAGATCCACCACAGCGTCAACATCCATGACAACGCCCTTGTTGCGGCCGCGACCTTATCCGATCGTTACATCACTGACCGGTTTCTGCCGGATAAAGCGATCGATCTTGTCGATGAGGCTTGCGCGAACATAAAAGTGGAAATGAATTCGATGCCTACCGAGTTGGATCAGGTGAGCCGCAAATTGATGCAACTGGAGATAGAAGAGGCGGCCTTGAAAAAGGAATCCGATGATCAGAGCAAGAAAAGATTGGCGGCTCTGCAAGTCGAGTTGGCTGATCTGCGCGAAGAATCAAATGAGTTGCGCATGAAATGGGGTAACGAAAAAGAAGAAGTCGAAAAGCTGCGTGCCAAACGGGAGGACCTGGAGGACGCGCGCAGACAATTGGAGGATGCCGAGGCCAATTATGATTTGGAACGGGCGGCGGTTTTGCGCCACGGCAGTATCCCTCAGATGGAAAAGGAATTGGCGGCTCTTGAAAAAGAAAATGCGACCCGAAGGAATAAAGCAGGCAATCTAGTCCAGGAATCGGTCACCGAGAACGAAATCGCGACAGTGGTGGGGCGGATGACCGGCATCCCTGTGACGAAGCTGGTTGAAGGTGAAAGGGATAAACTCCTGAAATTGGAGGAAACGCTGCACAAGCGTGTCATTGGCCAAGAGGAAGCAGTAGAAAGTGTCACGAATGCCGTTTTGCGTTCGCGTGCTGGCCTCCAATCGCCGAACCGTCCGATCGGGTCCTTCCTTTTCTTGGGACCGACAGGAGTCGGGAAAACGGAGTTGGCCAAAGCCTTGGCGGAAAATTTGTTCGACTCCGATGAACATATGGTTCGGATCGATATGAGCGAATACATGGAAAAATTTTCGGTTTCTCGACTCATCGGGGCACCCCCTGGCTATGTCGGCTACGAAGAGGGCGGCCAATTGACGGAAGCGGTCCGCCGAAGCCCCTATACGATCATTCTATTGGATGAAATCGAGAAGGCGCACCCGGATGTCTTCAATATTTTACTCCAAGTATTGGATGATGGACGTTTGACCGATTCGAAGGGGCGTCTGATTGATTTCAAAAACACCGTCCTGATCATGACCAGCAACATCGGATCACAACTCCTGCTGGAAGGCGTCCATCCCGACGGCACCATTCCGGATGCTGTTGCGAATGAGGTCATGAAAGTATTGAAGAGTTCGTTCAAGCCGGAATTTTTGAACAGGATCGATGACACCATTCTGTTTACGCCTTTAAGCAAAGAAGATGTCAAAAAGATCATCGTGAAAATGGTTAAGGAGCTATCCAGCCGATTGGTGGATAAACAGATCCAGCTTTCCGTTTCTGATGAGGTGACGAGTTGGATAGCGGAAAATGCTTACGATCCGATTTATGGCGCGCGGCCGCTCAGAAGATTCATTTCAGCCGAAATCGAAAATCCCTTGGCGCGGGCCATCATAAAAGGGGAAATTCATGAAAATCAGTCTGTGACGGTGACTTTGGTAGGGAATCAGGTCGGATTCCAGACCGTCGATTTCGATGAATTTCAACAATAATTTGACATGTCTACAAACAGAGAGGAAGTCCTGAAAGGGATTTCCTTTTGTTATTTCTGTATTTGCGGTAAAATGATAGTATAAATTTTCTTATTTTTATGCGTACGACCGTTTGTTGTTTCTTTCGGAACAAAGCAGAAGGAGGCGTTCATATTGCTGTTTTTGGTCATCGGATTTTTGTGTCTGGTTTTTATGCTGTTCACTTCGAAGTATTATCTCTTCGGAGCTGCGGCGATCCTGAGTTTTTTGTTGTATTTCCTGTATTTTGGTAGTGGGAACTGGCTGACATTGCTACTGTTCCTGTTTGGAATCATGTTATTGGTTGTTGAATTGTTCATACCTGATTTCGGTCTTGTAGGAGTCGCGGGTTTCTTGATGGTCGTAGCCGGCCTGTTTTTGAACAATGAACGCATTTTGGAAAGTGTACTGGACGTAAGCTTGGCAATCATCATTTCCGGTGTGGCCACGTCAGTGCTTTTGAAAAAAGGTTATAAATTCTTGCCGGATCGCAGTAAATTAATTCTGGACACGTCTCTGAACCGGGAGCGCGGGTATTCGTCCAGCAAAGACTATTCCGAATTCTTGGGAATGATCGGAACAGCCACGACGACGCTGCGGCCAGCCGGAAAAGTTGCAATCGGAGGTGTGGTGCTCGACGTAGTCAGTGACGGAAAGATCATATTTGAAGGAAAACAGATTCGGGTTATCCAGGTTGAAGGGGTCAAAATTACAGTTAAGGAGTTGGATGAAGAATGACAGAAGGCTTGATAGGACTCATCTTTATTGCATTGTTTGTCGTACTGGTTTTATCTTTGTTTTTCCGCTTTGTGCCGGTCGGTCTATGGATCACAGCCTACTTTTCGGGAGTGAAAGTCAAAATTTCAAATTTGGTCGGGATGCGCTTGCGGCGAGTGGTTCCTTCCATGATCGTACAACCGATGATTAAAGCGACAAAAGCGGGGCTGATCATTGATATAAATGAATTGGAGGCGCATCATCTTGCTGGTGGAGATGTCAATATGGTCATCGATGCGCTGATTGCGGCGCAACGTGCCGATATTGATTTAGGTTTTGAAAAAGCGGCGGCCATCGATTTGGCTGGTCGTAATGTGTTAGAAGCAGTGAAAATGAGCGTCAATCCAAAAGTCATCGAAACACCGATCATCGCGGGTGTTGCCATGAACGGGATTGAAGTAAAAGCTAAAGCGAAAGTAACGGTACGTGCCAACATTGAGCGTTTGGTCGGTGGTGCTGGCGAGGAAACAATCATCGCCCGTGTCGGCGAGGGGATTGTCACAACCGTCGGCTCTGCCAAGATGCATACTTCCGTCTTGGAAAATCCGGACTCCATTTCCCAAACAATCCTGAAAAAAGGGCTTGATTCGGGTACCGCTTTTGAGATACTGTCCATTGATATCGCCGATGTTGATGTCGGCCGTAACGTAGGCGCCAAATTGCAGGCGGAACAAGCAGAGGCGGATAAGCGGGTTGCGCAAGCCAAAGCAGAAGAGCGCCGCGCTTTTGCGGTCGCAGAAGAACAGGAAATGATCGCAGAGGTGCAAAGGATGCGGGCGAAAGTGGTCGAAGCCGAGGCGGAGGTGCCGTTGGCGTTGGCTGAAGCACTGCGCAACGGAAATATAGGCGTGATGGATTATTATAAAATGAAAAATATCATAGCGGATACTGAAATGAGGAGCAGCATTTCAGAGTTTCCGGCAGATAGAAGCGAACCGGAATGACTAGCCTAACCTTTCTTTTACCGATCTTGTTGCCGATTCTTTTCCTGGTGTTCTTTCTCTCTGTGCTCATATCGATAGTTAAACGGATAAACCGTTTGGCGGAGAATGCCAGACTTCGAGCTGGGACTTCCCAGGCAACTGTCTTGCCTCAGACAGTTCGCCAGTCATTTGATGGTGCCGGAAATGAGAATGCGAAGCAACTGATCAAAAAAATGGCTACATTGAAGCCTGAGCAGGTCTATGGCTTTTTTCAGGAGCGTTTGCCCGAAAAATATTTGCGGGAAGTCAGCCGGATTTTGACCCACAGAAATTGGCGGAGGGAAATCCTGATTTTCGTAAACCGCGAAAATTTGTGGGAGTTGCTGTTGCGGACGAATCCGTCAAAAAAAGGCAGCGACCACAATGGTGCGAAACCTGCAGCTGAAATCGATGAGGAAGAAGCGTTTACGGACTATAATATGGATCCTACCGTGGGGTTGGCTGATGACTTCACCGTCTTTTCTGAAGATGCTAAAGAATTGAAAACTGCTAAAAGAATGGAGAAATCCACTATTCAGAACAGGAAGAAACATTCCAGCAATCAAAAAGCATTGATGCGAGCTGTCATTGCCAAAGAAATACTCGATAGGCCGGACTTTGACCGCTAATAGGAAAGTGAAGGAGACAGATGGATGCCCAGAGAAATCGGATTGAACACTTTAGCATACATGCAAAAAGCTGCAGACAATAAAGTGGAACAAAAAGAAATATTGAAGGAAATCAAGGAAATGGGTTTCCCTTTTGTGGAAGTCAGAAGAGAATACATTTTGTCCGGTAAAACGGAAATGAAGGAAATAGCCCAGCAAGCCGCTGACCTGAACTTGAAGGTGTTCTATTCCGTACCAGCAGAACTATTCACAGCAGGCGCGCTGAATGCACAACTAGGCAGCTATTTTGAGGAGGCCGCTCTTTTGAACGCAGTCCAGCTGAAACTGACTTTAGGGGAATTCCAAGGACTCACATCCGTGCTGGCTGAAAAATTACGGGAATTGTTAACGAATTTTTCAGTCCATTTGACGGTCGAAAATGATCAATCCATTGGGAAGGGCAGCCCTGATGTCCTGATGGCGTTTATTGCTGAAGCCCGTAAAGCATCATTGGACATCGGATTGACTTTTGACACGGGTAATTTCGTGTATATCGACATCGATCCCTTCGTTGCAGCGAATGCAATGAACGAAGCGGTAACCTATATACATATCAAAAATGTTGGCTATGCAGCTGAAGGGATCGTTTTGTCCGGGCTGGAAACCGGCTTGGTGGATATGCGCCGTCTTTTGTCGTGTTTTCCGGATTCAGTGCCGGCCAGCATCGAATATCCATGTGGAGGCGGCGAAGAAGCAACTGAAACCATGCGCGCTGACCGCAATAAGCTCCGCTCTTGGTGACGCACTTCGACTAAACCGTTAGGGACGTTTCGAGGGGTCGGTGAAAGTCATCCGTGAGTCGTGCGAATAACGAAAAAATGCAATCCGGAAGCTTCGGATTGCATTTTTTAATAGTGAACACAAGAAAATAGTGTGTGACTATGGTATACTGATTGCCGGATATCTATAAGAAAGAAGTGAATACATTGACTGAACCAGCGATTCGTTATCGCCTTATCAAAAAAGAAAAACATACAGGTGCGCGTTTGGGAGAGATCATAACGCCCCACGGTACTTTTCAGACACCTATGTTCATGCCGGTAGGCACTTTGGCCACCGTAAAGACAATGTCTCCTGAAGAATTAAAGACAATGGGCTCCCAGATCATCCTGAGCAACACGTATCACCTTTGGCTCAGACCGGGCTCCGATTTGGTGGAAGAAGCAGGAGGCCTGCATAAATTCATGAATTGGGACAGAGGGATCTTGACCGATTCAGGTGGCTTCCAAGTCTTCTCGTTAAGCCAGAACAGACAGATCACCGAGGCCGGCGTACATTTCCGCAATCATCTGAATGGTTCGAAAATGTTTCTGTCACCCGAAAAAGCGATCCACATCGAAAATCAGCTAGGTGCAGATATCATCATGAGCTTTGACGAGTGCCCTCCTTACAGCGAAAGCTATGATTACATCAAAGCGTCTGTCGAAAGAACGACAAGATGGGCAGAGCGAGGCCTCGAAGCCCACAAAAAGCCCGATCAACAAGGCTTGTTCGGCATCATCCAAGGTGCAGGTTACAAGGATTTAAGGCTGCAGAGCGCCAGAGAACTGATTTCTTTGGATTTTCCAGGTTATTCGATTGGTGGGCTTTCGGTCGGCGAAACGAAGGAAGAGATGAATGGTGTGCTGGATTACCTGACGCCAGTCATGCCGGAGAACAAACCGAGGTATCTGATGGGCGTAGGTGCACCGGATTCCTTGATCGATGGAGTCATCCGCGGAATCGACATGTTCGACTGTGTGCTTCCGACTCGAATAGCGCGAAATGGTACTTGTATGACAAGCAGCGGCCGTTTGGTCATCAAGAATGCGAAATATGAACGGGATTTCCGACCATTGGATGAAAAATGCGATTGCTATACATGCAAAAATTATACACGTGCGTACATTCGTCATTTAATCAAAGCTGATGAAACATTTGGCTTGCGCTTGACCTCTTATCATAATCTCCATTTCTTGATAAACTTGATGAAAAATGTGCGCCAAGCCATCATGGATGATAATCTATTGGAATTCAGGGAAGCATTCGTGGAAGAGTACGGCTTCAACGTTGAAAATCCGAAGAAGTTTTAGATTTTGGGTGGTAGTCTAACTTAAAGTTTGGTAAAGTGGAGGATAGATAGAAATAATCCACAGATGGAGGAAAATGTATGGATACAGTAATCATGATTGCCTTTTATGGGGTATTGTTCGGCGTAATGTATTTCATCCTGATCAGACCACAAAAGAAACAAGCACAAAAAACACAGGATATGCTGAGTCAAATCAAGCCAGGGGATAAAGTAGTCACCATCGGCGGCTTGCACGGAATTGTTGAAGAAATCAATTCTGCTGATAACACAGTCGTATTGGATTGCGAAGGGATTTTTCTGACTTTTGAAAAACGCGCTATTTCACGCATTTCGAAGGTTGCCACAATCACAACGGATGATGCGATTGTCGAAGATTTCACAGCAACAGAAACAGAGCAAACACAAGAAGACAATAACGAAGAGTAAAGCGATTTGATCCATCGGAAAGGAGGGGCGGCGATTGCCTGCTATATCAGAGAAACAATATGATCAATTGGAGCCATGGTTCAAATTGAAAGCAACTGAGTTCAATAAACTGGGCTACGAAAACATCCAAGTCGACGATATCTATCGCTATTTCAAGGAATTTTCTTGGAAGCATACTGTCCCTCCACATTATTACCAGCAGATCCGGGATATCATGAAAACGACGGTAAACCATTACTTTGATTTTGTTGCTTTAGAAGCGCAAGTCTATAAGGTCTCTTCATTAGATGAAATCAATTTTGATGATTTCCTATAAATCGTTTCCCGTAAAAAGCACAATACTGCAGAGTATTGTGCTTTTTTGAATACCTGATTTTCTGGCGATCGCTAGTAACCTTGATTTAGTTAAGCGGAACAAGGATGGATGATTCGGAATGCCGGGCAAATTTTCGTATAATGGTCTTGCGAGGTGATTGAATTTTTTGATGACATCATCAAGTCGGGACATTTTTGGTCCTGTGAAATAAACAAAAATTATTTTTAGCGCTCAAATATGAATCTCTAATGACAAAAAAGAAGGTTTGGATTATTAGCAGGCGGATTTATTCGGTTCAGCGGTCTCGGAATGGCGCAAATTAATTAGATAGGGACGTCTAACGACCACGTCGTTTTTCGCTGCGGAAAAAAATTCAAAAAAATTTTTTTCGGATAAAATCCGAACAATGATAATTATTTCACAATAAGAAAGTTGAGATGAAGACTGTTTCCATAAACTATTTGTGAAAACGAGCAGAGGCATAAAAACCTATTGAACACGCTTACAATGGTTGTTTCGGAAATAAGTGAAAAATATCACATTTATCCGCTTTACAAACGAAATTCCATGAAATATAATAAGCATGTGAAAAGGATAACATATATTTTTAGGAGGATCTCACATGAGTAAAGAAAAAGTAGTTTTAGAGGAGAAAAAACCCATGATGACTGCCAAAGAAGAAATCAGCAACTACACTGCAAAAGCCCAAAAAGCTTTGACTCTGTTTGAAGATTATACCCAAGAACAAGTCGACCACATCGTCCACGAAATGGCATTAGCTGCAATGGAGCAACATATGCCACTTGCAAAAATGGCAGTTGAAGAAACAGGCCGTGGCGTTTATGAAGATAAATGTATCAAAAATATGTATGCCGCTGAAAATATCTGGCACTCAATCAAAAAAAATAAAACAGTCGGTATCATCGAAGACAACAAAGTAGATCAAATCATGAAAGTTGCTGCTCCTGTAGGTGTTGTTGCCGGTATCATCCCAACAACCAACCCAACTTCGACAACAATCTTCAAAGCGATGATCTGTATGAAAACAAGAAACCCGATCATCTTCTCTTTCCACCCAAGCGCAGAAAAATGTTCAGCTGCAACTGCAAAAGTTGTTTACGATGCTGCCATCAAAGCGGGCGCACCTGCTGACTGTATCCAATGGGTAGAAGGCGTATCAATGGAAAAAACAGCTGAATTGATCAACCATCCAGAAGTTGCTGTCGTATTGGCTACTGGTGGAGCTGCAATGGTTAAAGCTGCTTATTCTACAGGTAAACCAGCATTAGGCGTTGGCCCTGGTAACGTTCCAGCTTACATCGAAAAAACAGCAAACATCAAACGTGCTGTAAACGACATCATCGTTTCAAAAACGTTCGATAACGGTATGATCTGTGCTTCAGAGCAAGCTGCAATCGTCGACAGCGAAATCTATGATGAAGTCAAAAAAGAATTCCAACTGCACAACGTATACTTTGCTAAACCTGAAGAAATCCAACAATTGGAAGATGTCGTGATGAATGATGCCAAAACTGGCGTAAGACCGAATGTTGTCGGTATGCACGCTCGTAAGATTGCTGAATTGGCTGGATTGAACGTTCCTGCAAACACTAAAATGCTAGTCGCTGAATTACCAGGTGTCGGAGCAGAATACCCAATGTCAAGAGAAAAATTATCTCCAGTATTGGCTATGATGAAATCAGACAGTACAGAGCATGGTATCCAACTGTGCAAACAAATGCTTGATTTGGGTGGCTTAGGTCACTCGGCTGCACTGCATACTCGCCGCAATGACTTGATCGAGCGATTCGGAAAAGAAATGAAAGCTTGTCGTGTGCTTATCAACTCTCCATCTTCTCAAGCCGGTATCGGTGACCTGTACAACAATAACATCGCTTCATTAACTTTGGGTTGCGGATCTTACGGCAGAAACTCAGTTTCTCATAACGTTTCTGCATTAGATTTGTTGAACGTGAAAACTGTTGCTAAAAGGAGAAATAATATGCAGTGGATTAAATTACCAGAGAAGGTTTACTTCGAAGAAAATTCAGTTAGATACTTACGTGACATGAAAGATGTCGAAAGAGTCTTCATCGTCTGCGACGACGGCATGGTCAAATTCGGCTATGTGGATGTAGTCATCGAACAATTGAAGCAACGCAACAACAAAGTATCTTACGCAATCTTCTCGGATGTTGAACCTAACCCGACAACAAACACTGTAAACCGTGGTACTGAAAAAATGCGTGACTTCCAACCGGATACAATCATCGCCATCGGCGGGGGTTCTCCTATGGATGCTGCCAAAGCGATGTGGTTGTTCTATGAGCACCCAGAAAGTGACTTCTTCGGCGCTAAACAAAAATACTTGGATATCCGCAAACGTACTTACAAGATCAAGGATATGGAAAAAGCGAAACTTGTCTGCATCCCAACTACCTCAGGTACTGGTTCGGAAGTAACGCCATTCGCGGTTATCACAGACAGCGAAACACACATCAAATACCCATTGGCTGATTACGCATTGACTCCTGATATTGCTATCGTGGATCCACAATTCGTATACAGTGTTCCTAAATCTGTAACTGCAGATACCGGTATGGACGTATTGACGCATGCCATCGAATCTTTTGTTTCCGTATTGGCAAACGACTACACTAAAGGTTTGAGCTTACAAGCCATCAAACTGGTATTCGAAAACCTTAGAAACTCATACAACTACGGCGATCAAGAGTCTCGCGAAAAAATGCACAATGCTTCTACTATGGCTGGTATGGCCTTCGCGAATGCGTTCCTGGGTATTTCCCACTCGATCGCACACAAAATCGGCGGACAATGGGATCTGATCCACGGCCGTACGAACGCTATCCTGTTGCCGCATATCATCCGCTACAATGCAATCGATCCGCAAAAACATGCGTTGTGGGCTAAATACGAGTACTTCCGTGCAGACGAAGACTACGCTGAAATCGCTCGCTACCTAGGCTTCAAAGGCAACACGACTGCTGAGTTGGTCGAAGCTTTAGCGACTGAAATCACTAAATTAGGTCAAGACATCGGCATCAAGATGAACTTCCGTGATCAAGGCATCACTGAAGAAATGCTTGAACGCGATGCAGACCGCTTAGCTGAATTGGCATTTGAAGACCAATGTACAACAGCTAACCCTAAACAACCATTAATCTCAGAATTGAAAGAAATCATCTACGCAGCCTACAAAGGTTAAGAGAATATAATGAAAAAGCCGGGACGCGCTCCCGGCTTTTTTGCTTACAAAAAATAACTTGGCATTACGGAGTCCGTCGAAATATAAGGGCTTGTCCATCTTGCCCAATGGGTTCCGCTGATTTGTCGTCCATCATCCTTACTAGGTTTTCAAGCCTAATATATACTGAAATGGAAGGGCTTATTTTAAGTTTTAGCCTTGCAATCGATCCAATTAGTCGTATAATATGAAATATAGTTTAGGTTAACCTAAAAAGGAGGGGGCGTATGACGCCGCACAAAGAAGATTATTTGAAAGTAATCATGGAATTAGGTGGAGACAAACAGCTTGTCAATAATAAACAAATTGGGCAGGCCTTATCCGTTTCTGCCGCTTCTGTTACCGAAATGTCAGTCAAATTACTCAAGGATGGCCTGATCAGCCACATCCCGTATCAGGGTGTGCAGATCACCGAAAAGGGACAATTGATAGCAAATAAGCTGATTCGGAAACATCGACTTTGGGAAGTATTCCTCTCGGAAAAATTGGATTTTAATTGGGACGAAGTGCACGAAGAGGCCGAACTGCTTGAGCATGTATCCTCAGATCGACTCGTCGACAGACTGGATGCTTATTTAGGATTTCCTAAATATGATCCGCATGGGGGTGTAATCCCCGACAAAGAAGGGCGGATTGAGGTTTATGAAAGCAAACCATTGACCGAATTGGAAGTCGGTACCCGCTTTATCATCAGGGAAGTGGATGACGATCAAGAATTTCTGGCGTATTTGCTCCAAAAGAATGTAAAGTTAAGCGTACCTTATCTGCTGACAAATGTGGAGCCGTATGAGGGTCCTTATAGCTTTGAGACGCAGAATCATCAGTCCCACCAAATCAGTTTCAAAGCAGCAAGTAAAATTTATGTGCAATGAATCCGGCTAAAGTAAGGAGAACAGTATGCAGATTGGGATCTTGACATTTAAGGAGCCCGAAAATGATAAAAGCAGGAAGATCATCCATGTGGATATGGATGCCTTCTACGCTTCGATTGAAGAAAGGGACCACCCGGAACATCGCGGTAAGCCGATTGTCATAGCGAATCACCCAAGAGAAACCGGTCGCAAAGGGGTAGTGACCACGGCTAACTATATCGCCAGGAAATTTGGAATCCATTCGGCTATGAGTGCGCAAAAAGCATTTGAACTCTGCCCTGAAGCGATCTTTATTTCTCCGCGAATGAATCACTATAAAATGATTTCCCGACAGATCAGAGGCATATTTGCGCGCTATACCGATTTGATTGAACCTTTGTCATTGGATGAAGCCTATCTGGATGTCACCCAGAATAAGCAGAATCTGTCGAGTGCGACTGTGATTGCCCGAAGAATTCAAAGGGAAGTCTGGCAGGAAACCGGTCTTACTTGCTCGGCAGGGGTTTCCTACAATAAATTCATCGCAAAGATTGCTTCCGATTATCAGAAACCGGCTGGCTTGACTGTGATCACACCGGACGAGGCCGCCCGTTTTTTATGGGAGTTGCCCATCGAAAAGTTTTATGGCGTCGGCAAGAAGACCGTCGAAAAGATGAAACTGTTGGGTATTCATGCCGGAGAGGATCTTTATCTTTTTGATCAAAGTGAATTGATTTCACAATTCGGCAAGCATGGATATGTCCTCTATCAACGGGTCAGAGGCATCGACAACCGAGCCGTGGAGCCCGAAAGGGAAAGGAAATCGATCGGGAAAGAACATACTTTTATACAGTTCCTGTCTGATGAGGATCAGGTCAGGGTGGAGCTGAAACAAATCGCTCAGGCTGTCCATGTTGCGCTGCATAACAGCAAGCTGCACGGTCGGACGATGGTATTGAAAATCCGCTACGCCGATTTCGATACCCTAACGCGCAGAAAAACTCGGGTCGATCATTTTTCCCAAGCTGAGGATATTTTTCAACACGCCTGGGAACTTTGGCTGGACCATGGCACCATAGAACGGCACGTACGTTTATTGGGGATCACCATCACTCAGCTTGATCCTATCCATTACGAGAACATCCAGTTGCCGTTATGGAATACAAAGCACTTATAGCGGAAAGTAGTTATTACATTATAAAGGGGAGATAAAAACCATGTTAGAGTCATTCAGTCAATTAAATCCAATCATGCAAGCGTTCATAGCAGGCTTGTTCACTTGGGGGTGTACCATCATCGGCGCCTCATTTGTATTTTTTTTCAAATCTGTTAACCGAAAAGTCCTTGATGTCATGAGCGGTTTCGCTGCAGGAGTCATGATCGCAGCGTCGTTCTGGTCATTATTGGCCCCATCCATCTCTCATGCAGAAGAGAATGGCTACGGAGTTTGGTCATGGGTCCCGGCATCAATCGGATTCCTTTTGGGGGGCATATTCCTGCGCATGACCGATAAAATCGTTCCCCATCTGCATTTGGGTGAACCGATGGAAAACCGCGAAGGGCCCCAGACACAGGCTTCCCGAAATCTGTTGCTGTTCCTTGCCATCACAATCCATAATATCCCGGAAGGATTGGCAGTTGGAGTGGGGTTTGGAGCGGTTGCAGCCGGTATATCCCAAGATAACACGTTATTGAGCGCCGTTGGATTGGCGATCGGTATCGGAATCCAGAACATACCCGAAGGATCTGCTTTGTCCATGCCGATCCGAGCCGATGGAAACAGCAGGCTGAAAGCCTTTAATTACGGCCAACTTTCTGCTATCGTTGAACCGATTGCGGCCGTTATCGGAGCCGCCGCCGTCATATCGATGAGCGCGATTTTACCGTATGCGCTCGCATTTGCAGCCGGAGCCATGATCTTTGTTGTCGTCGAGGAACTGATTCCGGAGTCGCAAACGAACGGAAACAGCGATATTGCAACGATGGGACTTATGGTCGGATTTACGGTCATGATGATTCTTGACGTTGCTCTAGGATAATGAAGTATACATTAAAAGGCCTTCCAAATAGAAGGCCTTTTAATGTATACAAAACAAAATGACATCGCTCGCTTGTAGTTGTATTAATACACTGTTTCATGATACGATGAACAATGAATAATACAGTTTTTATCAGATTTTTCTACAGAGAAAGGTGAGCAACCGCAATGAGGATATCTTTTCACGGGCAATCTTGCGTATGCATTGAAACAGCGGAAGGGAAGCATTTACTGATCGATCCGTTTATAACTGGAAACCCACTTAGCGACCTGGATCCGGACACGGTTCCTTGCGACGTGATCCTGTTGACGCATGGACACGGTGATCATATCGGTGATACAGAGCGGATCGCGCACAGAACACATCCGCTGATCATTTCGACAGTTGAACTAGCAGACTACTTTTCCGAAAAAGGATTCCGCACCCATGGCATGCAACCCGGAGGAGGGCATTCGTTCGATTTCGGCTATGTGAAACTGACGCAAGCAATCCATGGGTCGGCCTTGCCTGTCAATGGCTTGCCGTATACGTTTGGATTGGCAAGCGGCATCCTCCTGCATGCTGAAGGGAAGACAATCTATCATGCCGGCGACACAGCACTGTTTTCCGATATGAAGCTGATAGGGGAAGATTATCCGATTGATGTGGCGTTTCTGCCGATAGGGGACAACTACACAATGGGGCCGAAAGACGCCGCCAAAGCAGTTACGTTTTTGAAACCCCGAATTGCGGTTCCAATCCACTACAACACTTTTCCGTTGATCGAACAGGATCCGAATGAGTTCCTCGCCCTTCTGGATGATGGGGTCGGCCTGATAATGCAACCTGGGGAATCCATTTCACTATAATTGAGAAAGTAAGGGAGTAGACTATGGCAACGAAACATGAGCAAATCATTCAATACATCGAAACGATGCCGGTCGGAGAAAAGCTTTCCGTCCGTACGATAGCTAAAAATTTGAACATGTCTGAAGGGACAGCTTACCGCGCCATCAAAGATGCCGAGAACATCGGATTGGTTTCAACAATCGAACGGGTAGGCACCATCCGGATCGAACGCAAATCGAAAGAAAACATCGAAACGCTAACTTTCGGGCAGATCTGTAAAATCATCGATGGTGATATTTTGGGCGGCAAGAAAGGCCTTGATAAGACCTTGAGCAAGTTCATCATCGGTGCGATGCAACGCGAAGCGATGGAGCGATACATTTCACCAGGATCGCTTATGATCGTCGGTAACCGGAATGATATCCAGGAATTCGCGTTGGAAAAGGGCGCAGCCGTCCTTATCACGGGGGGGTTCGATACAGATGAGAGCATCGTCCATTTGGCGGATCAGGTCGAAATGCCGATACTGCGTACGACCTATGACACTTTTACCGTAGCGACGATGATCAACCGCGCCATGACGGACCAGCTGATCAAAAAAGAAATTATGCTGGTGGAGGACATCTACACGCCGATTGATGAGACGAAATTTCTTTCATTGGATGATACTGTTTTCCAGTATCGCAACCTCAATACAGAAAGCACCCATTCACGGTTCCCGATCGTCAATCACAACATGCGACTTGTGGGCATCATAACTGCGAAGGATATCCTTGGAAAAGCAGATACGCTTTCGCTTGAACGGGTAATGACCCGCGATCCGATAGTCGCAAAAACGCACATGAGTGTAGCGAGCGTGGCTCACCGGATGATCTGGGATGGCTTAGAGGTGATGCCTGTGGTGAAAGATAACTTGCAGCTGCTCGGTATCATTTCCCGCCAGGATGTTATGAAAGCCATGCAGCTTGCACAGCGTCAGCCGCAAGTAGGCAATACGATTGAGGACCAAGTCGTTGAAAACTTGTCTTTGATCAGCTCTGAAGAAGGGACTGCTTTGCCTTCCTATAATTTCAGAATCACACCACAAATGACGAATAGCCTGGGAACGGTGTCGTTCGGGGTATTGAGTGAAGTGTTGGCGAGCACGACCAAGAAAATCTTGTATACCTTACAGAAACGGAATGCATTAATCGAGCAGATGGACATCTATCATTTGAAGATGATACAGATAGACAGTGTCATTGAGATTCGTTCGAAAATGTTGGAGTTGGGCAGAAGATCCTCCAAACTGGATGTCGAAGTTTATTTAGAAAATTCTCTGGTCGGCAAAGCAATCGTCATTTGCCAACTGATGGAAAAATCCTAGGAGGGAAGCGAATGGAAAATCCGATTTATGCAGATATAGTCAACAAGATTCAAGCGTATGCCAGTATCATCATCCATCGTCATCTGCGTCCGGATCCGGATGCGTTGGGTTCGCAGAATGGTCTCGCCAGTTTGATCAGGCAAGCCTATCCTGAGAAAAAAGTATTTGTTGCCGGCGAAAACGAAGATAGTCTCTCGTATCTCGGCAGTATGGACAGCATCCCGGATGAAGCCTACGAGGGTGCCTTGGTGATCGTCACGGATACCGCGAATCAACCAAGAGTCAGCGATAAACGTTATGTTAAAGGGGAGTATTTGATCAAAATCGATCATCATCCGAATGAAGACCCCTATGGAGATATTTGCCTTGTGGAGACCCAAGCCAGCAGCAGCAGTGAAATCATCGCAAAAATTTCCTTTTCAACTGGGGATAAGCTGCCGATGAATGACGCAGCTGCGCGTCTGCTGTATGCCGGCATTGTAGGCGATACCGGCAGATTCCTTTATCCGGCGACTACGGCAATGACCATGAAAATAGCCTCCAAACTGATGCAATTTGATTTTTCCGCGTCGGATATCAGTCAAATGATGAATACAAATTCTCTGAAAACAGCCAATTTATCGGGTTTCGTTCTGCAGAGTTTAACAATCAACGACGTTGGGGTAGCCAGCATTATCCTTTCCCAAGAAATTCTTGGGAGATTTGGTGCTGTCGACAGTGACACCGCACCGGTTGTTCCTTTGCCGGGCACTGTAGAGGGCGTTTTGTGTTGGGGGATTTTTGTGGAGCAACCGAACGGGACCTATCGTTGCCGTTTGCGCTCAAAAGGTCCGATCATCAATGAAGTCGCCAAACGCCATGGCGGAGGCGGTCATCCGCTTGCAAGCGGAGCAAATGCGAAAGATGAGTCAGAAATAAACGACATCATTTTGGAATTGGAAGAGTTGGCGATCGAATGGCAGAATACGCATTGATGAAGCTGACTTGAATCGAAAAAGGCCGGGCAGAAGCGAAATAACGCTTTTGTCCGGCCTTCAGTTTTATTCGTTGTCCTGTTTTTCTTTATAACTTTGACTCCAGTTGAATTCAGTCCAGTGGAAGCCGTCCTGTTCAAGTAAAGCGTCACTTTCTTTTGGACCCATCGAGTGGCTCTCATAAGCGAAAAGGGTATCCGTACAATCTTCTTGGGCATCCCAAACTTTGCGGATTTGGTCAACGAAATGCCAAGATTGCGCGACTTCATCCCAGTGGGAAAAGTTTGTTGGATCGCCGTTCAGGCAATCCAATAAGAGGCGTTCATATGCTTCAGGGCTGTTTGCCTGCGTTTCTTCATCGTAGATGTGATGCATACGAATATTTTTCATCTCAGTTCCTTGACCGACACGCTTGGCGTTCAGGCGTAAGGAGAAGCCTTCCAACGGCGAAACATGGATGGTCAGCACATTCGGTTCAGCGATTTCGTCGACGCCTTCTGTAGGGAAGATGTTCATCGAGACGTGTTTGAACTGGATATGGATGTATGTCTCTTTAGAAGCCATTTGTTTACCGGTTCGGATGTAGAAGGGAACACCTTTCCAACGGAAGTTATCGACTAATATTTTGCCGGCCACAAAGGTTTCGGTTGATGAAGCAGGGTTGACGTTTGGTTCCTCCCGGTAGGCTTGCAAAGCTTTTGCAGGATTTCCGGCATACTGGGCCCTGATAAAGTTGCGGTTGACCTCTTCGGGTGTGTTGTACAGACGAAGAGAACGAAGAGCTTTAATTTTCTCGGAACGCACATCCTCGCCTTGCAAGGAAAGCGGCGGTTCCATAACCAACAAAGCAACAATCTGAAGGATATGATTTTGCACCATATCGCGCAAAGCGCCATTGTTGTCGTAATAAGCGCCGCGTTCTTCCACGCCGACAGTCTCGGAGAGGGTGATCTGGACATTGTCGATGTACTTGTTGTTCCACAGCGATTCGAAAATCATATTGGAGAAACGGACCGCAGAGATGTTCTGCACCATCTCTTTACCCAAATAATGATCGATACGGAAGATTTGATTTTCATCAAACGACTTGCGCAACTTCGTGTTCAATGCATCCGCAGATTCGAAATCCCGCCCGAAAGGTTTCTCTATGATCAGACGGTTGAACCCGTCTTCCGTAAGTAACTTCTGTTCTTTCAGTTTTTCGGAAATGGTGCCGAAAAACTCCGGAGACATCGCCAAGTAAAAAATGCGGTTCCCTGACAGTGAATACTTGGCATCCAAAGATTCGGACAAGTCCTTCAACTTGATGTAGTGTTCCGCGTCATTGACGTTGTGTGCGATATAATAGAAATGAGCAGCGAAAGAAATTGCATCTTCCTTATCCTCGATCAAATCTTTGATGGAATCCAAGACCACTTCACGGAAATGTACATCAGACCATTCTCGTCTCGCTGTTCCGATAACGGCAAAATTATCCTTGATGAATCCTTTTTTGTATAAGCGAAATAATGACGGATACAGTTTGCGGTGAGCCAAATCACCAGTCGCTCCGAAAATAGTGAACAAAGCAGTATTTTGGGTAATCATTACATGCCCCCCTTTAGTATTATGATTAGATTTTATTCATTATATCATTATACTATTATCATTTAGCCTTGGCAACGAAAGAAAGTGTCTGTTTTCATGAGTGTGGTATGTTCTAGAGAGTGTTTTCGCATAAGTTTGTAAATATGTTGCCAATAAATTTATGGGTCCTCCTTTCACATTCTTATTTGAAATTAAGGTTTAAACCTTCTGGATGTGTTATAATGGTAGGGCATAAAATACGCAGAAGAAAAACAAGAGGTGTAAACGTGGAATTTAAAGACTTTCAATTGAAGCCATTTTTGCTGGAGGCAATCAGCAAATTGAATTTCAAAGAACCGACAGATATCCAAAAACAAATTATCCCGATCATTCGGACTGGTAAGAGTGTCATTGGCCAATCGCAAACAGGAACAGGCAAAAGCCACAGTTTCTTGCTGCCTTTGATCGATGCCATCGATCCAGCAAAAAATGAAGTTCAAGTTGTCATCACTTCACCTAGTCGTGAATTAGCTGAACAATTGTACCAAACGGCCACCCAACTCATTTCGAATGCGCCAGAGGAAATCCGTATCGTCAGTTACGTAGGCGGTACAGACAAGAAACGTCAAATGTCGAAACTTATCAACAATCAACCGCACATCGTCATCGGAACTCCGGGCAGGATCCTCGATCTGGTCAACGAGCAAGCGTTGAAGATCCATACTGCATCCAAAATGGTCATTGATGAAGCGGATATGACACTGGATTTGGGCTTCCTGCATGATGTCGATCAGATTGCCGGACGTTTGCCGGAGAAACTGCAAATGCTGGTTTTCTCCGCTACGATTCCAGAGAAACTGAAGGGTTTCCTGAAGAAATACGTCGAAAACCCTGTTATTGTTCAGTTGAAACCGGAACACATCATTGCGCCAGCAATCGATAATCTGTTGCTGTCGACTAAAGGGCGAGCAAAAATTGATGTTCTGTACCAAGTGCTGACAATGGGAGAACCATATCTGGCGTTGATTTTTGCCAATACAAAACAAAATGCTGAGGAAATCGCTGATGGATTGAGACAACGTGGCATCCAGCCAGCTGTCTTGCATGGCGATGTTCCGGCTCGTGAACGCAAACGCATCATGAGAAGAGTCCATAATCTGGAGTACCAATTCATGGTGGCTACCGATTTAGCGGCAAGAGGCATCGATATCGAAGGCGTTTCGCACGTCATCAACTATGAATTGCCGAAGGACATGGAATTCTTTGTACACCGTACGGGCAGAACGGGACGCAGCAACTTAAAAGGAACAGCGATTACTCTTTACGCGCCGGGTGAAGAAAAGGCAATCGATGAACTGGAGAAGTATGGCGTTGTTTTCAAACCAGTCGCTATCGAAAAAGATCAGCTTGTTGAGACCTATGAAAGAAAACGCCGTGAGATGAGAAACGCTCCGAGTCAATTGGAACCCGATCACCGCATCCGCGGAATGGTAAACAAAGCTAAGAAACAAGTGAAACCTGGCTACAAACGTAAATTGAAAGAAAATATCGCCAGCCAGCAGAAGCGAAAAAGAAGAGCCAGCAAAACCCGCAGCCATGGGTAAAACATAAGAAAAGCCAAACGGATTCTTTAGTGGCTTACTTATGCAGCTTGCCAACAATATAATCAAAGAGGCCGCAGCAGATGATCGAAAGATCATCTTGCTGCGGCCTCTTTTTTAACATACAGGAATTTATAAAATTTTCCAGAGTGAAAAGTGCATCACCGTAGGTGTTTCACAAGTTTGCAACATGTTTCATGCATCTAAAATAATGTCCAGCTTCACGGGTTAGCCCTTCGGAAATTAGATAAATCTGTCCTATTGCGCTCTACGATGCTCAGTCGGACAGATTTCCTAAATTTCTTTCAGGGCTGAACGAACCCGTTCAGCTTTTCTTAAGAGGACCAGTCGTCTCTGAAATTTGCGGGTTTCCTGCTAATCTTTGAGTGCTTTGTAGAAATAGAAAATTCCGATCAGTACTATTGCTTCATCCTGTACCATCGGATAGATGTCGAATCCGTTCAACAAGCTGAAGAACAGCACCGGAATCGCGGCTGCTATCAGTGCCATCTTCAGCATTTCGCGGAAAAGGAGTTTTTTTCGCATAAATCCTATTAATACATTCGCGAATAGTGCAATAATCAATAGTGTAAGCAGTACACTGAATGAAGAAATGAAAAAACTGAATAAAAGCATGATAACGCCGGAAAAGAACTGAGTGCTCGAAAAATTGCGCAACAATTTTTTGATGGACTCGTCCGTAATGCCATCGGCCTGCTCATAGGGTAACCTGAATGGGACGTCTTGAGCGTAAAGGATGAAGGCATCCTTAGAAAAGACTAGACTCAAAATCAGATCAGGCGATGACATTTCTTTTTCGAGTTCTCTCTGTGTGTATACTTCCTGATTATCTAAAGCCAACAGGACGGTGTCCGTTTTATGGATAAAACCTTTATCCTTAGGTTCATCCAACAGCAGGGCGCTACCAGCAATAGTGAATGAAGGTATTTTATCCGCTATCACACCCGCGTCCGCCGAAAATTTTTCCAGGGTGGCATACCCATCCAAAAACAAGGGGATGCTGACGGAAAGTGAGAGCAAGCAGAAGAGGAAAAAGGCCGAACTCTTTTTTAAAGTTTTGGCAGCCAGTAATTGTTTTGGCTCAATAAAACTATTTTTGACTAAACTGACGATTGAGATTGTGATCACCGCTTTCTGCATCATACTTACACAGTCTATCGAAAATGGATGCATTTAGCAATCACAAATTGTTACGGCTTCGAGGCATTATTTTTGATAAAGTGAGCAATTGATGATACAGTGAAGTCAGTCAGAAATCACAAACAATTTTAGGAGGAATTTAACATGGCTTTTACATTACCAGCACTACCTTACGCGTACGACGCTTTGACACCATATATCGATGAGGAAACGATGCACTTGCATCATGAGAAACACCACAATGCATACATCACAAATGCGAATGCAGCATTGGAGAAACATCCTGAGTTAGCCGACAAAACAATCGAAGAATTATTGGCTGATTTGAACAGCATCCCGGAGGATATCCGTACAGCAGTAAGAAATAATGGTGGTGGACATGCAAACCATAGCCTATTCTGGACAGTTTTGGCACCGAATGCGGGTGGAGAACCTACTGGAGCTGTAAAGGATGGAATCGAAGAAGCATTCGGCAGTTTTGATGCCATGAAAGAGAAATTCTCCGCAGCCGCTGCAGGCCGTTTCGGATCCGGTTGGGCTTGGCTAGTGGTTTCCGATGGTAAATTGGAAATCACCTCCACTCCAAACCAAGATTCACCGATCAGCGAAGGCAAAACGCCGATTTTAGGTCTTGATGTATGGGAGCATGCTTATTACTTGAATTATAAGAACGTGCGTCCTGAGTACATCAAAGCATTCTGGAACCTTGTAAACTGGGATGAAGTCAACCGTCGTTTAGCGGCTGCAAAATAACCGAAAAAAGATATTGTAATCCAATCAAAGGATTCAGGGCACCCGCTCTGAGTCCTTTTTTCTTACAGTCATAATATAGTGATGACTGAAGAACTGATTTTGTAGATTTTTCTAGTGCGATTGTTTTACTTTCCGGATGTCATCCATTAATATATATCTTGTAAGATGTATATGAGTAGTGAAAATAAATTTGGAAAGGAGACGCTGTCGGATGGAGGAATCTATTTTTGAAAGACCGCTTGAAGATCAGCTTTGTTTCGAGGTTTATCGAGCAGCGAATGATTTCAGTAGAATGTATAACCGCGCTTTGAAAGAGTTCCGTTTGACATTCCCTCAATATCTTGTGCTGTTGGTTTTGTGGGACGATAATCGGATATTGATCAAGCACATCGGGGAGCGGTTAGGGATGGGGATCGGAACATTGAACCCTATATTGAACCGACTTGAGAAACAGGGTTGGCTCACAAAGGAACCATCGCTTCTGGATAAACGCGCTATCATTGTTGCCTTGAGTGAAAAAGCCGTCACTTCAAAAAAAGCAATTCATGTTGCTATATTGTCGGAAGTGAAAGCTTGTAACCTGGAAGGTATTGATGGCCCGTTTTTGATGAGGCAGTTGAAGCTGCTCAACAACGCTATGAGCCAGGCCGATACCGGGAGTGTCTAAATCAGAACAGTAATTAAATGTGAATAATCGAGTCATTTTTCATTCATTATATAAAACGATAAATAAAAAAAGGGAGATGAATTAATGTTTTTAGCTTGGAAAGAAATTAAACATTCAAAGACAAGATTTTCTTTAATAATAGGCGTGATGGTGCTGGTGTCATATTTGGTGTTTTTCCTGGTAGGTCTTGCCTATGGATTGGCACAGGATAATCGGACCAGCATTGATAAATGGGATGCGGACGGAATCATTCTGACTGATGAGTCAAATACGAACATCAATATGTCCATGATGCCAAAAGGTGCCATCAATGAGGTGGAGGCAGATGAAGCAGCTGTGATCGGCATAGCCCCAAATGTCATCAGGAAAAAAGGAACATCAGGCGATGATGCAAAAATAAATACAACTTTTTTTGGTATCGAATCGGATCAATTCCTGATGCCTGAAGTCATCGAAGGAAAAGCTTTCGAAAATGATGACGAAGTTGTTGCAGACATCAGTCTGAAAGAGGAGGAGGGCATAGTCATTGGGGACACCCTTCAGTTGGCTGGATCGGACAAGGAAGTCGAAGTAGTCGGCTTTACTGAAGATGCTAAGTTCAGCGTTGCACCTGTTCTGTATACGACAGTCTCATCGTATCAGGATGTGCGTTTTGAGCAGATTGACGAGTCTGAGGAGGGCCGCGTCAGCGCGATTGTTGTCCGGGGAAGCGATGGTACGGTCGAAGGGGTGGACACTGGAAATGAAGACCTGATAGTGTATCCGATTGCGGATTACATCAATGAAATTCCGGGATATACTGCTCAGGTGTTGACATTTGGGTTGATGATCGGCTTTTTGGTTGTTATTGCTGCAGTAGTAATCGGCATTTTTATCTATGTCCTTACCATGCAGAAATCGAGTATGTTCGGCGTTATGAAGGCGCAAGGAATATCCAGCGGCTATATCGCAAAATCAGTCGTCGTCCAGACATTCCTGTTGGCTGCAATCGGTGTCGGCATTGGCTTAGTGTTGACAGGAGCGACAGCACTGGTCTTGCCTCCTGCTGTTCCATATCGCACAAATCTATATTTTTTGAGTGGCATAGCTTCCTTGTTGGTCATTATGGCTATGATCGGCGGCGTGTTTTCCGTTAGAGCGGTTGTAAAAATAGACCCATTAAAGGCAATTGGATAGGAGAGACAGCAGATGAAATTAATAGAAATGATAGATGTTTCCCGATCATTCGGTGAAGGGGAATTAAAGATAGATGCGCTGAAAAAAACGAACATAGCCATCGAAGCCGGTGAATTTGTTGCAGTCATTGGCCCGAGTGGGTCAGGAAAGAGTACTTTTTTGACTATTACAGGAGGGCTGCAGACCCCAACTTCCGGTAAGGTCTTGATAAATGGGAATCCATTCAGTGAAGTAAACGAGAAAAAACGAGCCAAACTTAGATTTGAAGAAATCGGTTTTATTCTGCAAGCCTCAAACCTAGTCCCGTTTTTGACGGTTCAAGATCAGCTGCACTTGGCCAATAAAGTTGAAGGCAGTAAAGTTGATAAACAAAAACGCGATGAATTACTAAAAGAATTAGGCATATTCGAATTGAAGAATAAGTTTCCGAGTGATCTCTCCGGCGGTCAAAGGCAAAGGGTCGCAATAGCGAGAGCCCTATATCATGATCCGTCTGTCATCCTTGCCGATGAACCAACGGCCAGTCTGGACACTCAGAAAGCATTTGAAGTTGTCGAAATTCTTGCCCGAGAAACAAAATTAAAGAAAAAGGCGACCATTATGGTTACACATGATGAACGTTTGATAGATTATTGTGATAAAGTATATGTAATGAAAGATGGCATCTTGTCCGAAAGAATCGGCGGATAAACAAATAACGGAATGGAGGAAGAGAAGATGGACAGCATCAAATTGTATTTCCTGACATTTTTTGTGTTCTTTTTAGTGGATATAGTCTGGTTAGGAGTATTGTCGAAAAATATTTACAGCAAGTACTTGGGGCACCTCATGGCTCCGAATGTTAATTGGGTGGCAGCGATAATATTCTATTTCTTGTTCATCGGTGGACTCGTATTTTTTGTGATCCATCCGGCACTTTTGAAAGAAAGTCTACAGTTTGCCATTTTGGCAGGTGGCTTTTTCGGACTGATCGCTTATGCGACGTACGACTTGACTAATCTGGCTACCATAAAAGATTGGCCGGTTATTATCACCGTAATCGACTTGGCCTGGGGAACTTTTTTGAATGCCGCGACAGCTGGGATCACTTACATTGCGGCGCAAAGATTTCTCTAAAAAATGAATAAAGTTTTAGATGTGGACGGAGGAAGAACGATGAATATTTCAACCCTTGATAGCGAGAGGCTTTACAATTCTTTTTTATCGGGTGCGCATGAAGTCATAAAGAACAAGAACAGTCTGAACGAAATCAATGTATTTCCGGTCGCTGATGGAGATACTGGCAGCAACCTTTCCTCAACCATGCATGCGATCATCATGGACGCAAAAATCTCGGGATCCGTCAAGGAAACGATGAACAGTATAGCTGATGCCGCTTTGACTGGTGCAAGAGGAAACTCGGGCATCATTATTGCCCAATACATCAACGGGATTTTTCTCAGTCTGATGGATGACGAGATGATAACCATTTCTTCATTTGCAGAAACGGTCAAAAATGCGGTCCCTTATGCCTATCAGGCTATTTCCAATCCGGTTGAAGGAACGATCATCACTGTCATTCGTGAATGGGCTGATGCTGTATATAGCCATAAAGATCTTTCGGTAACGTTTTCAGAATTGTTTTCAAAGTCGTTGATTACAGCCAACAAATCTTTGGAGGCGACAACTTCACGTTTGAAAGTGCTCCAGGATTCCAAAGTCGTCGATTCCGGTGCGAAAGGATTTGTCTACTTTCTGCAAGGATTTGCAACATTTTTGCACACCGGAAAGTTGGATTTGAAAGTCAGCGAAGAACAGGAAGATCTTTCTTTTAATGAAGAATTGATCCACGGCCAAGGGGAAATTCGCCATCGCTATTGTACTGAAGCGCTATTGTCCGCGGACTCTATCGATCTGGAAGCGTTGAGGTCGGAATTGGCACTCTATGGCGATTCTTTGATTGTGGCAGGCAACAATCATAAAGCCAGGATCCATATCCATGCCAATGCTCCGGAGCAAGTGTTCCAAGTTTTGCGCAAGAAAGGCATCATCTTGCAGCAAAAGGCGGACGACATGATCAGGCAGAATGAATCAGCTTTTGACAGAAAATACGCTATTGCGTTAATCACCGATTCTATCGCGGACGTTCCGCAAGAAATACTCGATCGTTATCAAGTGCACATGTTGCCGCTCAACCTGAATTTTGACAATACTTCCTATCTGGATAAGGTAACCATGACGCCTGAACTTTTCTACCCGTTGTTGGAAGTGGCCGTCGAGTATCCGAAAAGTTCACAGCCGAATCCGATCATTGTCGAGAAATATTTGGAAACCGTGCTCGCGCATTACGATCAGGTCATTGTTGTGACTGTTGCGAAAGAGCAGAGTGGAACCAACAGTGTGTTTCGGAATGCTGTCTCCAAGAAACTGCGTGAAGGCAAAAAAATCGCTGTTATCGATTCGAAACGGAATTCCGGTGCGCAAGGGTTACTTGTCATGAAAGCAGCAGAAATGATTGCCGCAGGAACACCTTTCGACGAAATCGTATCCGCCATTGAAAAATTGAGGGATCGGACGAACATTTTCGTCAGCGTCAACAATTTGAAATATATGGTAAGATCCGGCCGACTAAGTAAAGTTTCAGGGATGGCAGCGATGTCGATCAATCTCAAACCGGTCGTATCCATCGACACAGAAGGTAAAGGTTCCATCGCGGAGAAGGCATTCAGCGAAAAAGGCAATGAAAAGAAATTGTTCAGATTGTTGGGAAAAATAAACACACAAGAGAAGGTTACGCGGTATGCGATTGTGCATGCCAATAATCCCGAAAAGGCTGAAGTATATCGGAAGCGCAGTGTCGCTTTGCTCGGCAAAGAACCGGAGTACATCATGAATATTTCAACAATCGTCGGAATGAGTGCCGGTGTCGGTACTGTGGCGATTTCTTATATGTGTGAGGAGGAACTATAAGGTTTCCCGTGGTTCTCTAAATGAAAAAAAGATAAGAAAAGCGGCCGGGATATCCCAACCGCTTTTCTTAACATGTAGGAATTTATAAATTTTTTTCAACTCAGAAGTGCATCACCGTAGGTGTTCCACAAGATTGCAACATGTTTCATGCATCTAAAATGATGTCCAGCTTCACGGGTTAGCCCTTCGGAAATTAGATAAATCTGTCCTATTGCGCTCTTCGATGCTCAGTCGGACAGATTTCCTAAATTTCTTTCAGG
>ERZ1023652.20-NODE-20-length-38856-cov-10.146608_pt1 | contig 38856 bp, 35 predicted proteins | sample MGYA00520879_ERZ1023652 | MGnify/ENA primary metagenome ERZ1023652 (study PRJEB33180, sample SAMEA4044469) | wastewater metagenome | place: Denmark | collected 2016-04-02 | study: EMG produced TPA metagenomics assembly of the PRJEB13832 data set (Local surveillance...
AGGTGGGCATGGGGGGGGGGTGGTTGGTTTCAGCGTGCCAAGAATGCCGGACGCGGCGTTGGCGGATTGTAGAAAAGTTCGGCGTTTAGGGCGCCTGGATCACCCCTGCTGCAGCCACAGCAATTCGGCTTCGGTAAAGCCGGCGCTGCGGCGTGCGGCCTCGTTGAACGGGGGCTTGAGCCGGGGCGCATCGTATTGGCGCACGAGCTGGTCATAAAGGCTTTCGGGGTCCAGCCCCTGGCGCGCGCACAGCCAGCGGTACCAGTGGTTGCCAATGGCCACGTGGCCCACCTCGTCACGCAGGATGGTGTCCAGGATGTCCACGGCAGCCAGTGCATCGGGGGTGCCCACCTGGCGCAGCTTGCGCTGGATCTGCGGCGTGGCGTCCAGGCCGCGCGCTTCCATGGTGCGGGGCACCAGGGCCATGCGGGCGACGATGTCGTGCTGCGTTTTCTCGCACATGGTCCACAGACCCTGGTGGGCCGGGAAATCGCCATAGTCGTGGCCCTGGCGGCGCAGGTGGTCGCGCAGCAGCCTGAAGTGCTGGGCCTCTTCGGCCGCCACGCGCAGCCAGTCGAGGTAATAGGCCGGCGGCATGCCATCAAAACGCCAGACCGCATCAAGGGCCAGGTTGATGGCGTTGAACTCAATGTGCGCAATGGCGTGGATGAGGATGGCACGGCCCTGTGCGGTGGCCGGGGAGCGGCGCGCGACCTCGGTGTGGCGCAGCAGGGCGGGGCGCTCGGGGTGGCCGGGCAGGGCGGCGGCATCTGGCGGGGCTGCAGGGGCTTGTTCTGCTATTGAAAGCATAGCCGAATGCGCTTGAAGGTCAAGCGTTGCGGCCGCTTTTTGTTCTGGGTCTGAGAGGCACAAGACCTGCAGTGCACGTTGGCGAAGCTCCATCCTTACAATTCTAGGCCCTGCCTGGAGTTGGTTGGAGGGCCAGAGCAGATGCTTTGTAACCAACCGGCAGATCCATTTTTTACGGAGTGTGTTGCATGGCGATTTACGAACTCGATGGCGTGGCCCCGCGCGTGGCGGCCTCGGCCTGGGTGGCCGACACCGCGCAGGTGATCGGCAACGTGGTGCTGGGCGAGAACGCCAGCGTGTGGTTTGGCACGGTGGTGCGCGGCGACACCGAGGCCATCACCATCGGCGCAGGCACCAATATCCAGGATGCGAGCGTGCTGCACGCCGACTTCGGCCAGCCGCTGGTAGTCGGTGAGCGCGTGACGGTGGGCCACCAGGTCATGCTGCACGGTTGCACCATTGGCGACGAAACGCTGATCGGCATTGGCGCCATCGTGCTCAACGGCGCCAGAATCGGCAAGAACTGCCTGGTGGGCGCGGGCGCGCTGGTGACCGAGGGCAAAGAGTTTCCCGATGGCTCCATGATCATCGGTAGCCCTGCCAAGGCCGTGCGTGAACTGAGCCCCGAGCACATCGAAGGCCTGCGCCAGAGCGCCCGGCACTACATGGACAACGCGCGCCGCTTTCAAAGCGGCCTGCGCAAGCTGGCCTGAAGCCCGCCCACCGAGCCCGACTTTTTTCTGGAATCCCTGCGTGTCTGAACTCCACAAGTTTCTTTTCGATGGCATGCCCGTGCGCGGCATGCTGGTGCGCCTGACCGAGGCATGGACCGAGATCCTGCGCGTGCGCGCGAGCAACTCCGCCACTGGCGCCTACCCTGCACCCGTGAGCGAACTGCTCGGCGAAATGGCCGCAGCCGGCGTGCTGATGCAGTCGAACATCAAGTTCAACGGCGCGCTGGTGCTGCAGATTTTTGGTGACGGGCCGGTCAAGCTGGCGGTGGCCGAGGTGCAATCCGACCTGAGCCTGCGTGCCACCGCCACGGTGAACGGCCCTGTGGCCGACGATGCGCGGCTGAGCCAGATGCTCAATGTGGCCGGCGGCGGGCGCTGTGCCATCACGCTCGACCCCAAGGACCGCCACCCGGGCCAGCAACCCTATCAGGGCGTGGTGCCACTGCACGGCGACCACCATGAAAAGCTGGAGCGCCTGTCGGATGTGCTGCAGCACTACATGCTGCAGTCCGAGCAGCTTGATACGGTGCTGGTGCTGGCTGCCAACGACACCGTGGCGGCCGGCCTGCTGATCCAGCGCATGCCCCTCAAGGGCGAGGGCAACCTGGCTGCGGGCCTGACGCACCGCGAAAACGAAGACCAGATCGGCCGCAACGAGGACTACAACCGCATTGCCCACCTGGCATCAAGCCTGACCCGCGAAGAGCTGCTGACGTTGGACGTGGACACCATCCTGCGCCGCCTTTTCTGGGAAGAAAAGCTGCTGCGTTTCGAGCCGCAGCAGGGCGACACCGGACCTCGTTTTGCGTGCAGCTGCAGCCGCGAGCGCGTGGGCAACATGTTGCGCAGCCTGGGCCGGGACGAGATCGAGAGCATTCTGGCCGAGCGCGATGACGTCGAGGTGGGCTGCGAATTCTGTGGGCAGCAATACCGTTTTGACGCGGTGGATGCGGCGCAGATTTTTGTCTCTCCCATGATCAGCCAGCAGCCTGTGCCGCCTGCCATTCAATAATTCACCCCTCAACGGTCGGCAGCGCCCCGGCCGGTGAGGGCGCTGAACAGGCGATGCTCGCATTCGGGGTCGCTGCATTTCTCGCAGTCCCAGGCACGCAGGCGCATGGGTTTAGCATCCGACACGTCGTTTGCACTTATCGCATAAGGCTTAACAGCTATTGAATTAATAGCGTTTAGCGCGTTTTCGACCCGCTCGGGACCTTGGCCATACACCACGTGGTAGCGCACGGCAGCATCCGCCAGCAAGGCGCGCAGGTGTGCATCGCAGGCCTCGCGCCGGGCTTGTTCGGGTGCGGCGCAGGGCAGGTCCAGCCCCATCAGCAAGGTGATGGCGGCGCTGTGCAGGGTGTGGCGTATCGCGGTGGGCAGCTGTGAAGCGTCTGCCACGGCAATCACCTGTGCCGTCATGGCGGAGTCTGCCAGTCGGTGCTGAAGGGCCTCGGCCAATGCGGGGGCGCCGGTGCCGGGTGCACCCAGCAGGGCAATGGTCTGCTGTGCAGGCACGGTGGCGATGAAGGATGCAGCCCGGCAGCTCAGCGGGGCATGTAGTGCACGTAAACCTCGTTGGGCTTGACCATGCCCAGCTCGCTGCGTGCCTTTTCTTCCACCATGTCCAAGCCCTCCTTGAGGTCGTGCACCTCGGAGTTCAGGCGCTCATTGGCCTGCCGGGCCCGGTCGTTTGCGGCGATCTGCTCATCGAGCTGACGCTGCATCTCCTGGACACGGGGAATGCTTCCCCGGCCCAGCCAGAGCTGGGCATGAAGGACTGCCAGCAGGGCCAGCAGGACAACGGGCACAAGACGAAAACCCATGGCCTAAATGGTACGCCTTGCCGGGGCCTGCGTTGCGTCCGGTCGTGCTGGCGCCGCCCTAGGGCGCCGGGGGGCGCCTGAGCGATCGCAGCAGGACCGGGCAGCTGGCATGGTTTAGCGCAGGTTGTAGAACGCCGCGCGGCCCGGGTAGTGGGCAATCTCGCCCAGGTCTTCCTCGATGCGCAGCAGCTGGTTGTACTTGGCGATGCGGTCCGAGCGCGACAGCGAGCCGGTCTTGATCTGGCCTGCGTTGGTGCCCACGGCGATGTCGGCAATGGTGCTGTCTTCGGTTTCGCCCGAGCGGTGCGAGATCACGGCCGTGTAGCCCGCGCGCTTGGCCATTTCGATGGCGGCGAAGGTTTCGGTCAGCGTGCCGATCTGGTTGATCTTGATGAGGATCGAATTGGCAATGCCCTTGTCGATGCCTTCCTTGAGGATCTTGGTGTTGGTGACAAACAGGTCGTCGCCCACCAGCTGCACGTTCTTGCCCAGGCGCTCGGTCAGGATCTTCCAACCATCCCAGTCGCCTTCGTGCATGCCGTCTTCGATGCTGATGATGGGGTACTTGTCGCACCACGATGCCAGCATGTCGGTCCATTGCTGGGCGGTGAGCTTGAGGCCGCCTTCGCCCTCCAGCACATACATGCCGTCCTTGTAGAACTCGCTGGCGGCGCAATCGAGGCCCAGGGCGATCTGCTCGCCGGCGGTGTAGCCTGCGGCTTCGATGGCCTGCAGGATCAGCTGGATGGCGGCTTCATGGTTTTCAACGCTGGGCGCAAAGCCGCCCTCGTCGCCCACGGCGGTGCTCATGCCCTTGTCGTGGATGATCTTCTTGAGCGCATGGAACACCTCGGCACCCCAGCGCACGGCTTCGCGGAAAGTGGGGGCGCCCACAGGGATGATCATGAACTCTTGCAGATCGAGGCTGTTGTTGGCGTGCGCGCCACCGTTGATGACGTTCATCATCGGCACGGGCAGCTGCATGCCGCCCATGCCGCCCAGGTAGCGGTACAGGGGCAGGCCGGACTCTTCGGCGGCGGCGCGGGCCACGGCCATGGAGACGGCCAGCATGGCGTTGGCGCCCAGGCGGCTCTTGTTATCGGTGCCGTCGAGGTCGATCAGGGTCTTGTCCAGGAAGGCTTGTTCCGACGCGTCCAGGCCCAGCACGGCTTCGGAGATTTCGGTGTTGATGTGCTCGACGGCCTTGAGCACGCCCTTGCCCAGGTAACGGTTCTTGTCGCCGTCGCGCAGCTCAATGGCTTCACGGCTACCGGTGGACGCTCCGCTAGGCACGGCGGCGCGGCCCATCACGCCCGATTCGAGCAGAACGTCGCACTCGACGGTGGGGTTGCCGCGGCTGTCCAGAATCTCGCGACCTACGATGTCAACGATGGCACTCATGGTTTTCCTTTTGCAGAAGTTTTAAATCAAATCGGGCTCTAGCGCTTGCTGGATAAGCGCTAGCAGCTATTAATTAATGAGCGAATATCGAATGCGCGTTCAGACGCCTTCGACACACACCATGCGCATGACCGCCGCGCCTTCGCGCGCTGCCTTGGCTTTCTGGTACTCGGGTGTGTCGTAGAAAGCGCGGGCCGCGTCAAAGCTCGGAAACTTGAGAATCACAGTGCGGCCGGGGTTCCAGTCGCCTTCCAGCACTTCAACCTTGCCGCCGCGCACGCACACTTCAGCACCGTGGGCCTGCATGGCCACGGTGCTCCACTTGCGGTACTCCTCGTACTGCGTGGGGTTGGTGACGGTGACGGATGCGATGACGTAACCACTGCTCATGTCTCAGGCTCCAAAGTTGTTTTCGAGGAATCCGCTTTTCTTGGTGATGTCGTCGAGCGCCACCAAGGTCTCCAGCAGCGCCTTCATGTGCTTGAGCGGCACGGCATTGGGCCCGTCCGACCAGGCCTCGGCGGGCTTGGGGTGGGTTTCCATGAACAGGCCCGCCACACCCACTGCCACACCGGCACGGGCCAGCACGGGCACCATGTCGCGCGCGCCACCGCTCACGGCACCCAAGCCACCGGGCTTTTGCACCGAGTGGGTCACGTCGAACACCACGGGCGCACCGGAGTTGCGCATCTCGGCCAGACTGGTCATGTCGGCCACGAGGTTGTTGTAGCCAAAGCTCACGCCGCGTTCGCAGGCCAGGAAGCGGTCTTGAGACAGGCCCACCTCCTGCGCAGCGGCACGGGCCTTGTCGATGACGTTCTTCATGTCCCAGGGCGCGAGGAACTGGCCCTTCTTGATGTTCACCGGCTTGCCGCTCTGTGCCACGGCACGGATGAAGTCGGTCTGGCGGCAGAGGAAGGCCGGCGTCTGCAGTACGTCCACCACGCTGGCCACCTCGGCCACCTGGGAGGCCTCGTGCACATCGGTCAGGATGGGCAGCTGCAGTTGGCGGCGCACTTCATCAAGGATCTTGAGGCCCGCTTCCATCCCCACGCCGCGCTGGCTGGTGCCAGACGAGCGGTTGGCCTTGTCAAACGACCCCTTGTAAATCAGGGGAACGCCCAGTGCCGTGCAGGTCTCCTTGAGCTGGCCTGCGACGTCCAGCGACATCTGCAGGCTTTCAATGGAGCAGGTACCCGCGATCAGGAAGAAGCGGTGTTCCAGGCCGACGTCGAAGCCGCAGAGTTTCATGGCGATGCTCCTTGCTTACGCTGCGGCCTTGGCGGCCTGGTGTTCTACGGCCGCCTTGATGAAGGCGTTGAACAGCGGGTGGCCGTTCCAGGGCGTGGACTTGAACTCGGGGTGAAACTGCACGCCGATGTACCAGGGGTGCACGTTTTGCGGCAGCTCGACGATTTCCGTCAGGTGCTCGCGCTGCGTCAGCGCCGAGATCACCAGGCCCGCCTTGCGCAACTGGTCGAGGTAGTTGACGTTGGCTTCATAGCGATGGCGGTGGCGCTCGGTGACCACGTCGCCATAGATGCTGTGCGCCAGCGTGCCGGGTGCCACGTCGGAGCTTTGCGCGCCCAGGCGCATGGTGCCGCCCAGGTCGGAGTTGGCGTCGCGTGTCTTGATGGTGCCGTCGGCATCCTTCCACTCGGTGATCAGGGCGATCACCGGGTGCTTGCAGGACGGATCGAATTCCGTGGAGTTGGCACCAGGCAGGCCTGCCACATGGCGGGCGTATTCGATGGTGGCGACCTGCATCCCCAGGCAAATGCCGAGGTAGGGCACCTTGTGCACCCGGGCGAACTTGGCCGTGCAGATCTTGCCTTCCACACCGCGCGAGCCAAAGCCGCCGGGCACGAGGATGGCGTCGTACGGGGCCAGCTTGTCGGCTTCCTGGCCTTCGATGGATTCGGAGTCGAGGTGGTCGATGCGCACACGCACATGGTTGCGCATGCCGGCGTGGCGCAGGGCCTCGTTGACGGACTTGTAGCTGTCGGACAGCTCCACGTACTTGCCCACCATGGCGATGCGCACTTCGCCCCGGGGGTGCTCGGTCTCATGAACCAGGTCGTCCCAGCGCTTGAGGTTGGTGGGGGGGGTGTTCAGGCGCAGCTTGTCGCAAATGAGGCCGTCCAGGCCTTGCTCGTGCAGCATGCGGGGCACCTTGTAGATGGTGTCCACGTCCCACATGCTGATAACGCCCCATTCGGGCACGTTGGTGAACAGCGAGATTTTTTCGCGCTCTTCTTCCGGGATGCGCCGGTCGGCGCGGCACAGCAGGGCGTCGGCCTGGATGCCGATTTCGCGCAGCTTCTGCACGGTGTGCTGGGTGGGCTTGGTCTTGAGCTCGCCAGCCGCAGCAATCCAGGGCACATAGGTCAGGTGCACAAACGCCGCGTTGTTGGGGCCCATGCGCAGGCTCATCTGGCGCACGGCCTCCAGGAACGGCAGCGACTCGATGTCTCCCACCGTGCCGCCGATTTCGACAATGGCCACATCCACGGCATCGGGCGTGCCGATGCCGGCGCCGCGCTTGATGAATTCCTGGATTTCGTTGGTGACGTGGGGAATGACCTGCACGGTCTTGCCCAGGTAGTCGCCGCGGCGCTCTTTCTCCAGCACGGACTGGTAGATTTTGCCCGTGGTGAAGTTGTTGGTTTTCTTCATGCGCGTTTCAATGAAACGCTCATAGTGGCCCAGGTCGAGGTCGGTTTCTGCGCCGTCATCGGTCACAAAAACCTCGCCGTGCTGAAACGGCGACATGGTGCCCGGATCTACGTTGATGTAGGGGTCAAGCTTGATGAGGGTGACTTTGAGTCCCCGCGATTCGAGGATCGCGGCAAGGGAGGCTGAGGCGATTCCCTTGCCCAGGGAAGACACCACACCGCCGGTGACGAAGACAAATTTGGTCATGTCTTTTTTGGTGGTGGGAAATTGGGATTATAGATGGCCCCCCGGCAAGCGGCCGCGGCGGGGCCTGCTTCTGTCTGCTAAATTCGCGCCATGAATGAGCTTGCTGGCAAACACATTGTTCTGGGTCTGAGTGGAGGCGTGGCTTGCTACAAGGCGGCCGATCTGTGCCGCCAGCTCATCAAGGAGGGGGCCACCGTGCAGGTGGTGATGACCGAGGCAGCCATGCAATTCATCACGCCGGTCACCATGCAGGCCCTGTCGGGCAGGCCGGTGCATGGCTCGCAATGGGACGCGCGCGAGCCCAACAACATGCCCCACATCAACCTTAGCCGCGAGGCCGATGCCATCCTGGTTGCGCCCTGCAGCGCCGACTTTGTGGCGCGCCTGGCGCAGGGGCGGGCGGATGAATTGTTGAGCCTGCTGTGCCTGGCGCGACCACAGGAGCGTGTGCCCTTGCTGCTGGCACCGGCCATGAACCGCGAAATGTGGGCGCACCCGGCCACGCAGCGCAACCTGGCCCAGGTGGCCCAGGACGGCGCCACGGTGCTGGCCGTGGGCAACGGCGACCAGGCCTGCGGCGAAACCGGTGACGGCCGCATGCTGGAGCCGGAGGAGTTGCTGGAAGAAGTGATTGCCTTTTTCACGCCCAAGGTGCTGGCGGGCCAGAAGGTGCTGGTCACTGCGGGCCCTACGTTCGAGGCCATTGACCCGGTGCGTGGCATCACCAACCATTCCAGCGGAAAGATGGGTTTTGCCATTGCGCGCGCGGCCCGCGAGGCTGGCGCCGAGGTCACGCTGGTGGCGGGCCCGGTGCATCTGGCAACGCCGCGCGGTGTGCATCGCATCAACGTGCAGTCTGCACAAAATATGCTTGAAGCCGTTATGCAGAAAGCGCAGAGAGCTTCTGTTTTTATAGCGACTGCGGCGGTAGCCGACTGGCGTCCGGCCACGCAGTCGGAGCAGAAGATCAAGAAGGATGGCTCTGGCCAGACGCCAGTGCTGGGTTTTGTCGAAAACCCGGACATCCTGGCCACCGTGGCGCAGTCGCAGCACGCGCTGGTGGGCGACCTGTTCTGTGTGGGCTTTGCGGCAGAAAGCCACGATCTGCTGGCCCACGCTACGGCCAAGCGCCAGCGCAAGGGCGTGCCATTGCTGGTGGGCAATCTTGGCCCTGCAACCTTCGGGCAGGACGACAACGCCCTGCTGCTGGTGGACGCGCAGGGGCATCGCGAGTTGCCCCGGGCATCCAAGCGCATCCTGGCCCAGCAGCTGGTTGCAGAGATTGCCCAGCGCCTGCCTGCTTTGCAGGCCTGACCGCAAAGGATTTCCACGGTGATTCCGCCTGTCCGCCCCGACTGGGATACGCCTCCCGATGGTGATTTCGCCCGCTATGTGGATCGGTTGGGTGCCAATGCGCCGGCTGCGGCGCGCCCCCCGAACACAAATGCGGCAGGGCCTGCCGGGCCGACCCGTCTGCAGGAGGCGCCCCAGCGTGGTGATAGCGCACCCAGACCACCCGTGCAAGCACCTCCCCCTGACCTGGCTGTGATGGCCGGGCAGCTTGGGGGCAGGCTTCGTGGCGCACGGGTCGTGCTATTGGTGGCGATAGGAATCCACGCCATCGCCTGGCTGGGTTTTGGCCGGGGCTCACTTCCGGTTTTGATGTTCATGGCGGTGTTGTGGTGGGGATTGGGCAGGGTAGTGCAGATACTCCCCGGACTGCTCTCACTTCCCCGCAACGCCGAAAATCAGGGCGTAGAGTCCTGGCGACAGCGCTTGCGGGCACGGGCCCCGCAGGGCAAAGCAGAAAGCAAGAAGTGAAGATTGACGTCAAAATTCTTGATTCGCGCATGGCGAATCAGTTGCCGACTTATGCCACCCCCGGTAGCGCGGGCCTGGACCTGCGGGCCTGCATCGATGCGCCCTTGGTGCTGGCACCCAATGCCTGGCACCTGGTGCCTACGGGCATTGCCGTTTTTATCAAAGACCCCGGATACGCTGCGCTCATCCTGCCCCGCTCGGGGCTGGGGCACAAGCACGGCATTGTTCTGGGTAATCTGGTGGGCCTGATCGACAGCGATTACCAGGGACAGCTCATGGTCAGTGCCTGGAATCGCAGCACGGTGCCTTTCACGCTGGGGCCCATGGAGCGGCTGGCCCAGTTGGTCATTGTTCCCGTGACGCAGGCGCAGTTCAACGTGGTGACCGAGTTCGAGGCCACCGAGAGGGGCGAAGGCGGCTACGGGTCCACGGGCAAGGGGTGAGGGGTGAGGGGTTTTCTCGTCCCTGCACTGTTTCATGCCCGTGTCCTTGTGTCAGCGCATTCCTACGCGGCACAGAGCCCAATGCCGACCTGCACCGTCGTGCTTCGCCGTCCAAGTGTGCCTCGGGCCCATGCTTCAATTGTTTTGAATCGGGTGGTGAATGGCTTCGCCAAGACGCTGCCCTCATAGAGATATTTCAAGGAGAACTGATATGCGCCAGATCACACGTACCGCCACCTTGGTGGGCTCTGTCTTTATGTTCGGAGCCTTGGCCGCATGTGCGCCACAGCAGACCTATCCGAGCCAGTATCCATCGGGCGGTTACACGTCAGGCGGCTACCAAAGCAATGCACCGGTTTATTCGAACAATGCCATGGGCACGGAATACGGCCGTGTTGCCAATATTGAGGTGTTGCAGGGTCGAAGCCAGGGGCAAACCACCGGTGCAGGCGCAGTCCTGGGTGCCGTGGTGGGTGGAGTATTGGGCAACCAGGTGGGTGGCGGATCGGGCCGCACTGCCGCAACTGCCGTGGGTGTCATTGGCGGAGCGCTTGCAGGCAATGCCATCGAAGGGCGCAACAACAACAGCGGCGGCGAGGTGCAGGGCTATCGCATTTCGATTCAGCTTGACCAGGGCGGCTATCGCTCTTACGACGTAAGCAATCCGGGCGACCTGCGTACGGGCGACCGGGTGCGTTTGTACAACGGTCAGATTTCCCGCCAGTAAGCAGCCAGCGCGACGTGGTGGCCCGCAAGGGCCGCCATTTCAGTGCAGCAGCGAGTTGCCTGGTGCCTGGGGCTGTATGCGAAAAAAGCCCGTACCCGCCGTGCCTTTGCCGATTTCCTCCTCTGTGGCTTCGCGAACGCCTTGCACCGTGAGTTGCAATCGCAGGGCGATTCCGGCAAGTGGATGGTTTCCGTCCAGCACCAGATGCTCTGGGTAGATTTCTGTCACGGTGTAAAGACCGCTGCGGGGCGCAGTGGGGTTGACGCCCTCGGGCAGTGCGCTCCCATCAAACGTCATGCCCTCCTCAATCTCAGGCGGGAACAGTTCGCGGGGCTCCAAAAAAAGCAGTTGGTCGTTGAAGTCGCCAAAAGCATCCTCGGGCTCCAGGTGCAGTGCCAGCGTTGCACCTGGGCCATGGCCTTGCAGTGCTTCCTCGATGCGGTGCAGCAGGTCTTCGCCGCCCACCAGGAATTCCACCGGGTCGTCGAGCACGTCCAGTTCTTCGCCCAGGGTGTCTTTCAGGGTCCAGGTCAGAGCGACCACGCATTGTTGGGTAATTTCCATAGGAGAATTGTCGCAGTTTGATCAACGGCCCTGCAAATGGGCGGACAGGTTCTCATGGATATCCAGCAACCCCTCTCCCTGCTCGGCGGCCTGAGCCCCGCGCAATTCATGCGTCGGCACTGGCAAAAAAAGCCTTTGCTGGTGCGCCAGGCCATCGCGCAATTCACACCGCCGGTGTTGCGGTCCGAGCTGTTTGCGCTGGCTGCGCAGGAGGGCGTGGAGTCCCGGCTGGTGCAGCAGGTCAAGGATGTCTGGAAGTTGCGCCACGGCCCCTTTTCGCGCCGGTCATTGCCTGCCCTCCAGCAGCCCAACTGGACGCTGCTGGTGCAGGGTGTGGATCTGCACAACGACCAGGTGCACGCCCTCATGCAGCAATTCCGTTTTGTTCCGGATGCGCGCCTTGATGACCTCATGATCAGCTATGCCAGTGATGGCGGAGGCGTCGGCCCGCATTTTGATAGCTACGATGTATTTCTGCTGCAGGCCCATGGTCGCCGCCGCTGGCGGATTGGTCGCCAAAAAAACCTGAGCCTGCGGGACGATATTCCGCTGAAAGTGCTGGCGCAGTTCGAACCCGAGCAAGAGTATGTGCTCGAGCCCGGGGACATGCTGTACCTTCCGCCCGGATATGCCCACGACGGTATCGCCGAAGGGGAGTGCATGACCTACTCGATCGGTTTTCGGGTTCCGGCGCGTGCCGAACTGGCCAACGAGCTTCTGCTGCGGGTGTCAGAAGATGCGGACGAGGAAGCTGTCCCGGTTTTGTACCGCGATGCGGGCCAGGATGCAGTGGAGCTGCCCGCTGCCATTCCCGAGCGGTTGCACGAATTTGCCCGGGATGCCTTGAAACGCGCATTGAGCGAGCCCCTGGTGCTCGAACGCGCGCTGGGTGAGTACCTGACCGAGCCTAAGCCCAGCGTATGGTTTGAGCCGAATGACGCAGGTGTGATGCTGGAGGGTTTGGCACTGGACCGGCGTACCCGCATGATGTACGACGCGCACCACGTGTTCATCAATGGCGACAGCTATCGCGCGGCAGGCCGCGACGCCACGTTGATGCGGCGCCTGGCGGATCAACGCCGCTTGAACAGCCGTGATCTGGCGCGTGCCACTGACGATGCCCTGGAGCTGCTGTCTGCGTGGTGCGACGCTGGCTGGGCCCATGCCTGCAAAGACCCACAGGAAACCCCATGACCGATGCGGTAACCCCAGCCCCTTCATTGCCTGATTTGCCTTCTGGGCGGTTCAGTGGTCGCGAGGCGTTCATGCAGCTTGTGCGTGATGGGTTGGCCACAGCGGCGCGTGACGGATGGTCAGAGATTATTGTGAGTGATTCCAACTTCCATGACTGGCCGCTGGGAGAGCTTGCTGTCATTGAGTCGTTGCAGCAGTGGGCCCACAGTGGCCGTCGGTTCACCATGCTGGCTTGCACGTTTGACGAGGTGATACGGCGGCATCCGCGTTTTGTGCGCTGGCGCGGCACATGGGATCACATCATCAGCTGTCGACGCAGCCCTTCGGCAGACCCGCTTGACCTCCCCAGTGCCTTTTGGTCGCCAGCCTGGGTGATGCACCGCCTCGATCCCGTACGCTGTGTGGGGGTTGCCGGCTTTGAGCCGGAACGCCGCGTTTTATTGCGGGAATCACTCAATGAATGGTTGCGAAGCAAAAGTTCACCCGGATTCCCGTCAACCACATTGGGGTTGTAACGTTGATAGTGCTCAATGCATGAAAAATGAATTGCGTTTCATGTGGGAATTCAGCGTTATTCGGGATTGACGAAATCCCAATATAATTGTTGATTGCGCAGAAACGCACGCCCATGCATTCGGCCAACGCGTCAACGGCTGCACAGGCTGGTCGTGGTGGCTACTCCGGTTTTTTGTCTGTCCAACTAGGAAAATTGAAATGAAGAAATCGCTCGTTCTGGCTACCCTGATCGCTGCTGCTGCCCTCGCCGCTTGTGGCAAGAAGGAAGAGCCTGTTGCTGCTCCTGCGCCAGCTCCCGTGGAGGCACCTGCCGCCGCTGCGCCTGCTTCTGACGCTGCTGCGCCTGCTGCCGAAGCCGCTGCTTCTGCTGCAGACTCCGCCAAGGCTGCTGCCGATGCTGCTGCAACTGCCGCAACTGGCGCACAGACCGCCGTTGACGCTGCTGCAACCGCTGCAACCGATGCCAAGGCTGCTGTGGACGCTGCTGCAACGGCTGCTACCAGCGCTGCTTCCGCTGCGAAGTAAAGCCGGCACGGATTTCAGGGCCTGCCAGCCTTGCTGGAGCCTCTGAAACCAAGGGCCCCGACCTGTTCACAGGTGCGGGGCTTTTTTGTTGCTGCCCATTGTGTTGCGATGTCTGCAGAGGCTGGGTAGCTCTTGCGCGGCAATTTGCCGCTGAGTCTTTTGCCAAGGGGATGCGCTGCGTAGTCGCGGCGACTACACCACGTTGATCCAGTCCGTTCCTTTAGTGGGCGAGGCAATGTCCACACCCTCAGCGGGCCAGTCCAGGGAGTGTGCCAGCGCTTGCTGCGCCAGCCGGGGCTGGTTGTTCTGCGCGCTGAGGTGTGCCGCGACCACGCGATTCAGACCCGTGTGCCGAACGGCCGCCAGGATGCCGGCAGCGTCGTGGTTGGCCAGATGCCCATGCACACCCGCAATGCGTCGCTTCAGAAAAGCGGGATAGCCGGATGCTGCGAGCATGTCCGGGTCGTGGTTGGCCTCCAGCAGCAGCGCGTGGCAACCCTGCAATTGCTGCAGCACATGGGGGCTCGCGTGGCCCAGGTCGGTAAGCAGGCCAAGGTGAGAAGCGCCATCGGTGCAGCGCAATTGCAGCGGTTCCCGCGCATCGTGCGGCACGGTAAAGGGCACTGCGCACACCGTGCCGAGATCGATGGGAACCATGTCGTGGGCCATCTGCAGCAGCCCGTCAAAATCTGGCGCACCTATCGCCACATGGGTGCCGCGGCTCATAAAGACGGGAATGCGGTGCCGCATTGCCACGGTATGGGCACAGCCGACATGGTCTGCGTGTTCATGCGTGATGAAAATGGCATCGATCTGGTCGATGCCCAACCCCGCCGCACCCAGCCGGGTGGCAAGTTGCCGGATGCCGAAACCGCAGTCCACCAACAGGCGGCGCACCTGCAATCCGTCGCCCGCTTCCACCACGGTGGCGTTGCCTGAGCTGCCGCTGCCCAAGCTGCGAAAGCGCAGCATCGGCAGGCGTGCTTATTTCAGGTCGTCTGCCAGCACGCGCAGGATACGTTCGGCGTTGGCAGACGATTCGGGCGCACCGGCCTCATTCAGCACGGAAACCGTGGTGGCTTCACCCTGGCTGCGCACCACCACGCGGTACTTCAGCGGGGGAGTGGCGGCAGATCCGCCCAGCAGCTTGCTGAAGAAGCCTGGCTCCTTCTTGTCGGTTCCGGGCGCCACGTAACGCACAAAATACAGGCCGTCATTGCGGTTGCGGTCTTCGACGGTGAAGCCCGTGCGGTCAAGGGCCAGGCCCACACGGCGCCACGCGCGATCAAAACCTTCGTCCATCTGCACGACCGGGACGTTGTTGACCGAGGTCATGCGCACGCTCGCGGCCTTCAAGGCCGGCGCTGCCACCACGGCCTGGGATTGCTCTTGGGGCACACCGAGCTTGACCATCAGACGGCGCAGGAATTCGGTTTCGAGTTCGGGGTCGGCGGCGCGGGGCTGCCAGACGGTGCTGTCCTTGGACGTGCTGGTGTAAACCTCCACCATGCCGCGGTGGGTGACGTAAATCTCGGTGCCGCCGGCGGCATTGCGCTCCAGGCGCGTGCGGAACTTGTCGCGCTCGCCCGTGGAATACAGCGAATCAAAAACCTTGCCGAGGGTGGCGCGAATCACGTCCTGCGGCAGCTTGGCGCGATTTTCCGCCCAGTCGGTCTCCAGAATGCCCAGGTCAGCCTGGTCGACAACCAGGTTGAAACCGTTCTCCAGCCAGTACTCCCGCACCGGGTCCCACAACTGGTCGGCCGGTCGGTCGATCACCAGCCAGCGCTGGGCGCCGTTGCGTTCGATGCGGACATCGCCGATTTTCGTGGCTGCTGCTCCGGAGGTGGCAGACGATTTGGTGTTCTGGCCAGCCTGGTAGGCTGCGGCAGATACCGCGCTGCCGGGTACCGCATAGCGGTTTTCTCGGGACAGTTGCGTCAGGTCGGGGGGCACCTCCAGTGTGGCCCCCTGGGTGGCGCTTTTGTAGTCGATCTTGTCGTTTTCCAGAACGGAGCAGGCGGAAAGCGCCATGGCAAGGCCCAGCAGGCCCAATCGTGCAGTGTGATTCACGCGGAAATCCTCAGAGTGTCTCGGGTGTCAGGGCGGTCGGGTTAAAGCAGGCCGCTGGCGCGCAGGGCTGCTTCCACGGTGGCTTCGTGGCCCTGGCTCAGGGGTGTCATGGGCAGGCGCATGGTGCCTGCGCACAGACCCATGCGGGCCATGGCCCACTTGACGGGAATCGGGTTGGCTTCAATGAACAGGTTTTTGTGCACCGGCATCAGCTGGAACTGGATGTCCATGGCGCGCCGCACATTTCCGGCAAGCGCCGCAACACACAGTTCGTGCATCAGGCGGGGTGCCACGTTGGCGGTCACGCTGATGTTGCCGTGACCACCGCAGAGCATCAGGGCCACGGCGGTGGGGTCATCGCCCGAATACACGGCGAAGTCCTTGGGCAAATCGCGGATCAGCCACTGGGCGCGCTCGATGTTGCCGGTGGCCTCTTTGATACCGATGATGCCGGGCACCTGCGCCAGGCGCAGCACGGTGTCGTGCAGCATGTCTGCCACCGAGCGGCCAGGCACGTTGTAGAGCACCATGGGCAGGTCGCCCGTGGCCTCGGCAATTGCCTTGAAGTGCTGGTACTGGCCCTCTTGCGTGGGCTTGTTGTAGTAGGGCACGACCTGCAGCTGGCTGTCGGCCCCTACGCCGCGGGCAAACTTGGCCAGCTCGATCGCCTCTGCCGTGGAGTTGGCGCCACAGCCGGCCATGATGGGCACGCGCTTGGCGGCCTGCTCCACGGACACGCGGATGATCTCGCAATGCTCTTCGACGTTGACCGTGGGCGACTCGCCCGTGGTGCCGACCACGCCGATGCAGTCGGTGCCTTCGGTGATGTGCCAGTCAATCAGTTTGCGCAGGGCGGGGTAGTCCACGCTACCGTCCTCGTGCATGGGGGTGACGAGGGCGACGATGCTGCCGGTAAGGGGGACGGAAGAAGAGGTCATGTCCGCAAGTGAAAACGGTAAAAGGGCATTCTAACTAGACCGGAAGGTCCAGACGGTATCGAACGGGCTGGCGTGGGTGCGCGGTTTCGCGCACGGCCGCAATGCGCTGCACGAAACGTGCGGGCGCGTCCACAAAGCCGTCTTCGTACGCAACGGTGCGAAGGGTCGCACAGGCGGCAAGCAACTCGCCGGGTTGCAGCAAAAAATCGGCCCGCGCAGGGCGTCCAACGGTTTCATTGCCGCTTGCAAAGGTTTCATAAATCAGCACACCGCCAGGGGCCACGCTGTCCACCAGAAGGGGCAGCAGCGGGCGCCAGAGGTAGTTGGTGACGATCACCGCGCCAAACTGTCGGCCAGCGAAAGGCCAGGGGCCGTCTTCAATGTCGGCACAGTGAATTTCACCCCAGGCCGCGCACGCCGCCACGGCATCGGCCGAGCGGTCTACGCCCACGGTGGGGTGGCCGTGCTGGTGCATCCAGCGCAGGTGCCTGCCCGCGCCACAGGCCACGTCCAGCGCGGTGCTGCCTGGCGGCGCCAGGGTTGACCAGCGGCGAACCCAGTCGGATGGTGCTTCAGTACCGTGCATTGAGGAGAATAATCGCTATAAAAATAGTAGCTGCTAGCGCTTGCTGTATAAGCTCTAGAGGCTAAAAAGGCTTAAAAATATCAAAAACATGCCCACATCTGGTCTGCCAGCATGACCATGAACCCCGGCACGGTGTACATCGCAAACACCGCCAGCAAGATCAGCAAGGCGGCCACCCAGCCCAGCAGCCGGGCAAAGCGGGATGTGAGGCGCGGTGTGGGGATGTGCATGGGGCCGTCAAGGGTGTTGGGTTACTGGTCGTTTTTCAGGCGGGCTGTGGCGTGCCGCGCTGGATGGGGGCTTCCTTGACGGGCAGATTCACCAGCCCCGCAAAAATACCGAGCCCGATCGCGATGTACCACACCACATCGTAGCTGCCCGTGCGGTCATACAGATAGCCGCCCAGCCACACCCCCATGAAGCTGCCCACCTGGTGGCTGAAGAAGACAAAACCGCCCAGCATCGACAGGTGCTGCACGCCAAAGATCTGCGCAATCGTGGCATTGGTGGGGGGCACGGTGGACAGCCACAGCGCCCCCATGACGGCAGAAAACACGTACACCGACAGCGGCGAAAGCGGTACCAGCAGAAAAATCGAAATCACCACGGCCCGCGCAAAGTAGATGAAGGCAAGGATGTTGCGCTTGGGCATGCGCTGGCCCAGCGTGCCCGCAATGTAGGTGCCAAACACGTTGAACAGCCCGATCAGTGCCAGCGCATAGCTGGCCACCTGGGGCGAGAGCCCGTGGTCGCGCAGGTAGCTGGGCATGTGCACGCCAATGAACACCACCTGGAACCCGCACACAAAATACCCCGCCGTCAGCAGCAGAAAGCTGGGGTAGCGAAACGCCTCACCCAATGCCTGCGCAATGGTCTGGTCGCGCCGGGCGGGGGTGGATGCGTGGAACCCGGGCTCGCGCAGTCCGAAGGCCAGCGGAACAATCAGCAGCACCATCAGCGACAGCGCCAGCAGCGCCTGTTGCCAGCCCAAACTGCTGATCAGCCAGCCCTCTACCGGCACCATCAGAAACTGGCCAAACGAGCCGGCCGCCGCCGCCACACCCATAGCCCACGAGCGTCTTTCGGGCGCAATCTGTCGGCCCAGCACGCCGTAGATCACGGCATAGGTGGTTCCGGCCTGGGCCGCGCCAATCAGCACACCCGCCGTGAGTGCAAACAGGGTGGGCGTAGGTGACAGCGCCATGCCAGCCAGCCCCAGGCCATAGAGAACTGCGCCGCCTATCAGCACGCGAAACGCGCCAAACCGGTCGGCCACCATGCCGACAAAAATGCCGATCACGCCCCACGAGAGGTTCTGGATGGCAATCGCCAGGGCAAACGACTGGCGTGTCCAGCCCATCTCCTGGGTGATGGGTTGCAACCACAGCCCGAAGCCGTGGCGGATGCCCATGGACAAGGTCACGATGGCGGCACCGCACGCCAGCACCTGGAACATGGACAATTTTTGGGGATTCGTGTGCATGCAAGGAATGTAGCCAATCCGGCGTGCATTTGCCTGACGCCTGCACGACGCGCGGCGCGCCATCGTGCTGCAGGCTGGGTATTTATCCAGTCCCAACAGCGCTGCGGCACTACAATCCGCCCCATGTCTGCCAAACCGTCATCAGTGTCCGCCAGCGAATATTCCGAGGGTTCCATCCGTGTGCTCAAGGGCCTGGAGCCCGTCAAGCAGCGCCCGGGCATGTACACCCGCACCGACAACCCGCTGCACGTCATTCAGGAGGTGCTGGACAACGCCGCCGACGAGGCACTGGCGGGCTACGGCAAGAAAATCAAGGTCACGCTCCATGCCGACGGCTCGGTCAGTATCGAAGACGACGGGCGCGGCATTCCCTTCGGCCTGCACCCCGAGGAAAAGGCCCCGGTGATCGAACTGGTGTTCACCCGTCTGCACGCGGGCGGCAAGTTCGACAAGGGCAAGGGCGGGGCCTACAGCTTCTCGGGCGGCCTGCACGGTGTGGGCGTGAGCGTGACCAACGCGCTGGCCACCCGGCTGGAAGCCACCAGCTACCGCGAGGGGCAATCGGCCCGGTTGGTGTTCTCGGCGGGCGATGTGATCGAGCCCCTGGTGGCGCGCCCCCTGGAGGCCGGTGAGCGCAAGCAGGGCACCACGGTGCGCGTTTGGCCCGACGCCAAATACTTCGAATCGAGCGCCTTGCCGCTGGGCGACCTCACCCACCTGCTGCGCAGCAAGGCGGTGCTGATGCCGGGCGTGTCGGTCTCGCTGATCAACGAAAAAACACGCGACACCCAGACCTGGCAATACAAGGGCGGCCTGCGCGACTACCTGCAGCAAACGCTCAACGGCGACCCGGTGATACCGCTGTTTGAAGGCGAGGGCTTTGCCGACAGCAGCAACGACAGCTTTGCCGAAGGCGAGGGCGCCTCGTGGTGTGTGGCCTTCACCGAAGACGGCCAGCCCGTGCGCGAAAGCTATGTCAACCTGATCCCCACCAGCGCGGGCGGCACGCACGAAAGCGGCCTGCGCGATGGCCTGTTCAACGCCGTCAAGAGCTTCATCGAGCTGCATTCGCTTCTGCCCAAGGGCGTGAAGCTGATGCCCGAAGACGTGTTTGCGCGCGCCAGCTATGTGCTCTCAGCCAAGGTGCTCGACCCGCAGTTCCAGGGCCAGATCAAGGAGCGCCTGAACTCGCGCGACGCGGTGCGGCTGGTCAGCGGCTTCGTGCGCCCCGCGCTCGAGCTCTGGCTCAACCAGCATGTGGACTACGGCAAAAAGCTGGCCGAACTGGCCATCAAGGCCGCACAGACGCGCCAGAAGGCCGGTCAGAAGGTCGAAAAGCGCAAGGGCTCGGGTGTGGCCGTGCTGCCCGGAAAGCTCACCGATTGCGAAAGCCGCGACATCGCCTACAACGAAGTGTTCCTTGTCGAGGGCGATTCGGCCGGTGGCAGCGCCAAGATGGGCCGCGACAAGGAGAACCAGGCAGTGCTGCCCCTGCGCGGCAAGGTGCTCAACACCTGGGAGGTAGACCGCGACCGGCTGTTTGCCAACAACGAAATCCACGACATTTCGGTGGCCATGGGGGTGGACCCGCACGGCCCCAACGACTCACCCGACCTGTCGGGCCTGCGCTATGGCAAGGTCTGCATCCTCAGTGATGCCGATGTGGACGGCTCCCACATCCAGGTGCTGCTGCTCACGCTTTTCTTTCGCCACTTCCCCAAGCTCATCGAAACCGGCCACATCTATGTGGCGCGCCCGCCGCTGTTTCGTGTAGATGTGCCCGCGCGCGGCAAGAAGCCTGCGGCCAAGATGTATGCGCTGGACGAGGGCGAGCTCACCGCCATCCTCGACAAATGCGCGAAAGACGGCGTGCCGCGCGAAAAATGCCAGATCAGCCGCTTCAAGGGCCTGGGCGAGATGAACGCCGAGCAGCTGTGGGAGACCACGCTCAACCCCGACACCCGGCGCCTGTTGCCCGTGCAGTTGGGCGGCACCGACTTTGCCGCCACCGAGGTGCTCATCACCAAGCTCATGGGCAAGGGCGAGGCGGCATCCCGGCGCGAGTTGATGGAGCTGCATGGCGACGCGGTGGAAGTGGACATCTGACCGCAGATGCCTGACCGCCCCTTGTCGGTGTTTCACATGCTCACCATTTATCGCCTTTTAGGCCTCTTGCGCTTGCTGGCTGTGCCTTTGCTGCTATTGATAGCGCAGCAGTCAGCGCATGCCGACCTGTGGGCCTTTGTGGACCCGCGTGGTGTGACCCACTTTGCCGCAGAGCAGGTGGATGCGCGCTACGAGCTGTTTTTCCGCGGAACGCAATTCGACTCCTCGCGCGATGCGCCTGCAAGCGATCAGCGCCCTGGGCAGGCGCAACCTCCCGCGGCGCGCTTGCTGGCATTTTTTGACATTTCGCCCGATTACAAGCGCGTCAAGCACCATTTGCGGGCCTCGGCCAGCCGCCAGGGGGTGGACTACGAGTTGCTGCAGGCCCTGATTGCCACCGAATCGGGATTTGACGCTGGTGCCGTGTCACCCAAAGGAGCTATCGGCCTGATGCAGGTCATGCCTGCGACGGCAGGGCGGTTTGGCGTGGCGGCGGACACCCGCCGGACGGTGGCGCAGAAGCTGTTGGACCCGGCCTTGAATGTGTCTGCCGGCACCCGCTACCTGCGCTATCTGCTCGATCTGTTTCCCGGCCGTCTGGACCTGGCCCTGGCTGCCTACAACGCAGGCGAGGGCGCGGTGCAAAGGGCGGGCAACCGGATCCCGGCCTACAAGGAAACCCAGAACTATGTGCGCACCGTGCTCGGCCTGTATGCCCAGCTCAAGCCGCCAGCGCCTGTGCTGGCGCAGCGTGCGGGCCCCGGCCGTGTGCGCATGGAGCTATCGGGCGGCGCCTTGAACCGGGGCAATCTGCCCGCCACGCGTGTGGCCCCGCCCCAGAACGTGACTGAACCGAACCCGAACGAATGAGCGACCAACCCACTCTCGATTTCACTACCGCCGGCGACGGGGGCGACTCCCTGGATCTGGCCGGTTATGCCCAGCGCGCCTATCTTGAATATGCTTTGTCGGTCGTCAAGGGCCGTGCATTGCCCGACGTGTGCGATGGCCTCAAGCCCGTGCAGCGGCGCATTTTGTATTCGATGGACCGCATGGGCCTGGGCTACAGCGGCCCCACGCGCAGCACGGCGGCCAAGCCCGTCAAGAGTGCCCGCGTGGTGGGCGATGTGCTGGGCCGTTTTCACCCGCACGGCGACCAGTCGGCCTACGACGCGCTGGTGCGCATGGCGCAGGACTTTGCCCAGCGGTACCCGCTGATTGACGGCCAGGGCAACTTCGGCAGCCGTGACGGCGATGGCGCTGCGGCCATGCGCTATACCGAGGCGCGCCTGTCGCGCATCACCAGCCTGCTGCTCGACGAGATCGATGAAGGCACGGTCGATTTCATGCCCAACTACGACGGCAGCACGGAGGAACCCCGCCAGCTGCCCGCACGCCTGCCGTTTGCGCTGCTCAACGGCGCCAGCGGCATTGCCGTAGGCCTGGCCACCGAGATACCCAGCCACAACCTGCGCGAGATTGCCGACGCCTGCATTGCGCTCATCAAGGCGCCCTCGCTCAGCGCCGAAGACCTGCTGGCGTTGGTGCCCGGCCCGGACTACCCCGGTGGCGGCCAGATCATCAGCAGCGCGGGCGATATTGCCGACGCCTACCGCACGGGCCGTGGCAGCCTGAAGGTGCGTGCGCGCTGGAAGATCGAAGAACTGGCCCGTGGCCAGTGGCAGCTTGTGGTCAACGAGCTCCCGCCCGGCGTGAGCACACAGCGCGTGCTCGAAGAAATCGAAGAAATCACCAACCCCAAGGTCAAGGCCGGCAAAAAGGCGCTGAGCCAGGACCAGACACAGCTCAAGGCCAGCATCCTGGCCGTTCTGGACGTGGTGCGCGACGAGTCCAGCAAGGACGCGCCTGTGCGCCTGGTGTTCGAGCCCAAGACCGGCAAGACACCGCAGCAAGAGCTGATCACGGCGCTTTTGGCCCACACCAGCCTCGAAACCTCGGCACCCATCAACCTCACCATGGTGGGGCTGGATGGCAAGCCCGTGCAGAAGTCCATGCGGCTGATGCTGGAAGAGTGGATCGCCTTCCGCCAGGGCACCATCACCCGCCGCACGCAGCACCGGCTGACCAAGGTGCTGGACCGCATTCACATCCTCGAAGGGCGGCAGACCGTGCTGCTCAACATCGACGAGGTGATTGCCATCATCCGACAGGCGGACGACCCCAAGGCCGCACTGATTGCGCGCTTTGCCCTGAGCGACCGCCAGGCCGAAGACATCCTCGAAATCCGGCTGCGCCAGCTGGCGCGGCTGGAAGCCATCAAGATCGAGCAGGAGCTGAAAGAACTGCGCGAAAGCCAGGGCAGGCTCGAAGACATCCTGAACAACCCCGGCTCGCTGCGCCGCACCATGGTCAAGGAGATCGAGGCCGACGCCAAGACATTTGCCGATCCGCGCCGTACCTTGATCCAGGCCGAGAAAAAAGCCGTGGCCGAAGTCAAGGTGGTGGACGAGCCCGTCACGGTGGTCGTTTCACAAAAAGGCTGGGTGCGTGCGCGCAATGGACATGGCCACGAGGCGGCCAGCTTTGCCTTCAAGGCGGGCGACGGCCTGTATGCCACGTTTGAATGCCGCACCGTGGACCAGCTCATCGCGTTTGGCAGCAATGGCCGCGTGTATTCGGTGCCGGTGGCCCTGTTGCCCGGTGGGCGTGGCGACGGACAGCCGGTCACCACCCTGATCGAGCTGGAATCGGGCACGCAGCTGCTGCACTACTTTGCCGGCCCGGCAAGCGCCGTGTTGCTGCTGTCAAACTCAGGTGGCTATGGATTCTTGGCCAGCGTGGAAAACCTGGTCTCGCGCCAGAGGGGGGGTAAATCCTTCCTGACACTGGGTGATGGCGAAACGGTTTGCCCGCCTTCGCACGCGGCGGGCAGCACCGGCGGTCAGCCGCTACCTGCCGCCACGCATGTGGCCTGTGCCTCGGCGGGGGGGCGCATCCTGACGTTCGAGATCAGCGAACTCAAGACCATGGCCAACGGCGGCCGTGGCCTGATGCTGATCGACCTGGAGCCCAAAGACCAGCTGGCGGGTGCCGTTGCTTACACGCGCAGCATCCGCATCGAGGGCGTAGGCCGGGGCGGCAAGCTGCGGGAAGAAACGCTGGAAATCCGCTCGCTCAACAACGCCCGCGCAGCCCGTGGACGCAAGGGCAAGGCGGCAGATCTGGGGTTCAAACCGGCCTCCGTGACGCGCGTCGAATAGCCGCCGTGTCGGCAGGCGCATTTGTCGCCTGTCGGAAATCCTGGTGAGGTGCGACGCCCGGGGGAATGCCCTGGATTTGTAGGAAAATGAAAAATCACGCACTATCAGTTACGAATTATCGGACTGCAGGAGACAAATCATGCTGAATCAACTTCGCATTGCCCACAAGCTGTGGCTGGCGGTCGTCCTTATCGTGGTCATGCGCTGATCGCTGTAGTGGGTTTTTCGGGGTACCGGTCGGCCAAGGTGCAGGCGCAGGCCGACGCGGTGACCAAAGAGATGGAGGCCCGGGTCTCTTCCGCCATCCGCTGGGCTGGCCTGACCGAGACCAATGCGGCGCGCACGCAGGCGCTCATCGTCAGCAGCGATCCGGCGGTAGAGCTGGAGTTCAAGGACGTCATCGCAGCCACTTCGGCGCAAATCAGCGAAGTGCAGAAATCCATGGAAGGCATGGCCTTGTCCGAGCAGGACAGGGCGCAGATGGCCAAAATTGCCGCTGCGCGCAAAACCATGACCGAGCTGCGGGCGCAAGCCAGGCAGCTCAAGGCCGATGGCCAGGCAGAGCAGGCCGTGGCCCTGGTCAAGCAGTCCTACAACCCTGCGGTGTCTGCTTATCTGCAGACGTTGGGCGACTTTGTGCAGATGCAGCAGCAGACTGCGCAGACGACCCTGGCGGAGATGACGGCTTCACGCATGTTGACCGTGAAAATGGCGGCGGTGGCGGTGGGCGCCTTGCTGCTGGCGATCATTGGCGGGGCCTATTTCCTCATTCGCAGCATTGAGCAGCCCCTGGCCCAGGCCAACGACCTCGCTGCCCGCATTGCAGCGGGCGACCTGAGCATGCAGGCCACCGTCACGCGTGGCGACGAGTTTGGTGATCTGCTGCGATCGCAATACGCGATGAGCGATGCCCTGGGCCGCGTGGTGCACCAGGTGCGCCAGAGCACCGACAGCATTGCCATCGCCAGTGCCGAAATTGCCACCGGCAACCACGATCTTTCCGCGCGCACCGAGCAGACATCGAGCAACCTGCAGCAAACCGCAGCCGCCATGGAGCAGTTCACCAGCACCATCCAGCAAAGCGCTGGCAGTGCCCAGCAGGCCAGCAGCCTGGCGGTCAGTGCCACTGGCGTGGCACGACGCGGCGGTGAGGTGGTAACGCAGGTGGTTGCCACCATGGACGAGATCAATCAAAGCAGCAAAAAGATCTCCGACATCATTGGTGTCATTGATGGCATTGCATTTCAGACCAACATCCTGGCGCTGAACGCGGCCGTCGAGGCAGCCCGTGCCGGTGAGCAGGGACGAGGTTTTGCGGTGGTGGCCAGCGAAGTGCGCAGCCTGGCCCAGCGCAGTGCCGAGGCCGCCAAGGAGATCAAGCAATTGATCAATGCGTCGGTGGAAAAGGTGGACACCGGCTCTCGGCTGGTGGCGGATGCCGGCTCCACCATGGCCGACATCGTGCAATCGGTTCAGCGCGTGACCGACATGATTGGCGAAATCACGGCCGCATCCACCGAGCAGGGTGCAGGCGTTTCCCAGGTCAACCAAGCGGTGGGCAATCTTGACCAGATGACGCAGCAAAACGCGGCACTCGTCGAGGAAAGCGCAGCCGCAGCACAAAGCCTGCGTGAACAGGCTGAGCAACTGGCGCAGATGGTGTCGGTGTTCAAGGTCAACGCAGCCGCCTATGGCGTACAGGCCCCGGTGGCCCGCGCCGTGGCAGCCCCGGCCCCCGGCATGGCTGCAGCCGCTGCCAGGGTGCAACGCCCTGCCGTGGCAAGCAAACCTGCCGCCAAGCGGCTGGCGGGTGCGGGCAGCGCGCCCAGTGCTCCGGCCCCTTCTGCCGAGGAGCCGCGCAAGCCCGCTGCACCGGCGCCCCGAGCCACTGCCGTGGCAAAGGGTGGGGACGACGATTGGGAAACTTTTTGAGTCGCTGACCCCGAAGGGCGCTGAGCGCTGAGCGCTCAGTTTTCAGTTGAGTTCAGCGATCAATTCGATCTCAACGCACGCACCCATGGGAATCTGTGCCACGCCAAAAGCGCTGCGCGCGTGCACTCCTTTTTCGCCAAATACCTGGCCCAGCAACTCGCTGGCGCCGTTGGTCACCAGGTGCTGCTCGGTGAAGTCGCCGGTGGAGTTGACCAGGCTCATCACCTTGACGATGCGTTGCACCCGGTTCAGGTCGCCCCCGCAGGCGGCTTGCAGTGTGCCCATCAGGTCGATGGCCACGGCGCGGGCAGCGGCCTTGCCTTCTTCGGTGGTGATGTCGCGGCCAAACTGGGCGGCCCAAGGCTTGCCGTCCTTGCGCGCGATGTGGCCGCTCAGAAACACCAGCTTGCCGGTCTGCACATAAGGCACATAGGCAGCCGCCGGCACGGAAACCGGGGGCAGGGTGATCTGGAGTTCTTTCAGCTTGTCGTAAACGCTCATGGTTTTCCTCGGATGGGTGGCAGACATGACCGGTCGGGGCGCAAGCGCAGGCGCATTGCCCTGATGCCGGTGCAGAGGGCGCCAGTGTTACACATGCGTGTGCGAGAAGTGCCCATTTTTGCGCCGTGGGTTGCGTTTAGCATGTGCCCATGCCGCCCATTTCCTCCAGCGTATTCCGCCCTGCTGCGCCGAAACCGCACGAGGAGAGTTCCGTAGGGGGCGCATGGCGCTTGCCGGCGTGCTTGCTGGGGGCCCTGGTGGGTGCCGCGGTGCAGTTGCAGCAGCCCCAGCTTTGGCCCGGGCCTGTTTATGGCGTGCTGCTGGCCTTGGCTGGTGTGGCCTGGCTGGTCAGCAGCCTGCGCCGCGCATGGTGGGGTCATACACCCTTGGCTGCTGAGCGGCGCTGGCGCAGTGCGCGGGCCATGGGCTTTGCGGCCTGCGCGGGGGCGCTGGCCTTGTTTGCCGTGTGCGGGCTGCGTGCCGGTGCCTATGCCTCCCATGCGCTGGCCCCGGGGCTGGAAGGGCGTGACCTGCGGGTGACCGGCGTGGTCGCTGCCATGCCGCAGGTGAACGAAATGGGCGTGCGCTTGCGCCTGGAAGTTGAGGCTGCGTTTTGGCAAGGCGCTGCGGTGACATTGCCCCCGCTGGTGGATGTGTCGTGGTACGGCGATGCGGCGCTGGAGATGGCGCAGCCTGCCGATGCATTGCGGCAGCCCCCATCGCTGCGGGCGGGCGAGCGCTGGGAAATGACGGTGCGCCTGAAGGCCCCCCATGGGGCACGCAACCCCCACGGTTTCGACTACGAGCTCTGGATGTGGGAGCAGGGCGTGCAGGCCACGGGCTATGTGCGCACCGGTTCCAACGACTTGCCGCCGGTGCGGCTCGGCAGCACCTGGCGGCACCCCGTCGAGCGTGCGCGCCAAGCGGTGCGCGATGCCATCGTGTCCCGCCTTGCCGGCAGTGCTGCAGCAGGGGATGCGGGGCAGGTGCGGGTCGCTGGCGTGGTGGCCGCCCTGGTGACGGGTGACCAGCGTGCGATTGACCGCGCCGACTGGGATGTGTTTCGCGCCACCGGCGTGGCGCATCTGATGAGCATCTCGGGTCTGCATATCACCCTGTTTGCCTGGCTGGCGGCGCTGGTGGTGCGGCGGCTGTGGTGCCGTTCGCCGCGTTTGTGCCTGGCCGTCCCGGCCCCCTCTGCGGCCCTGGTGGCAGGTGTTTTGCTGGCGGGTGCCTATGCGCTCTTCAGTGGCTGGGGCGTGCCCGCGCAGCGCACCGTGCTGATGCTGGCGACCATTGCTGCGCTGCAACTGAGTGGGCGCCGCTGGCCTTGGCCACAGGTATGGCTGCTGGCCTGCGCCGTGGTGGTTGTGGTGGACCCGTGGGCGCTGTGGCAGGCGGGGTTCTGGTTGAGTTTTGTGGCTGTGGCAGTGTTGTTTGCTAGCAATAATATAGCTGCTAGCGCTTATGGAATAAGCGTTAGAGCCCGTTTTTATGCACTTTTACGGGAGCAGTGGGTGGTGACGCTGGCGCTGACACCACTCACGTTGCTGCTGTTTGGCCAGGTGTCTCTGGTGGGTTTTGTGGCCAATCTGTTGGCGATACCGTGGGTGACGCTGGTGGTGACTCCGCTGGCACTGGCCGGGGTGCTGTGGGCACCGTTGTGGAGCCTGGCTGCTATGGCCCTGCAACCCCTTGCCGCGTTCTTGCAGTGGCTTGCGGCCTGGCCCCTGGCCGTGGCGTTTGTTCCGATGGCGCCATTGTGGGCGGGTGTGGCGGCGGTGGTGGGGGGTGCCCTGCTGGCCATGCGTGTGCCGTGGGCGGTGCGCGCGCTGGCGCTGCCCTTGCTGCTGCCCGCGCTGTGGTGGCAGCCAGTGCGGCCTGCGCCGGGGCAATTTGAACTGCTTGCTGCCGACATTGGCCAGGGCAATGCCGTGCTGGTGCGCACCGCCACGCATGCACTGTTGTACGACGCCGGCCCGCGCTTCAGCCGCGAAAGCGACGCGGGCCACCGCGTGTTGGTGCCCCTGCTGCGCGCGTTGGGGGAGCGGCTGGATCTGCTCATGCTGAGCCACCGGGATTCTGACCACACCGGCGGCGCGGCCGCCGTGCTGGCGCAACAACCCCAGGCGGCCTTGACCGGCTCGATCGAAGCCGAGCATGAATTGCAGGCCCTGCGCCCGGCCACGCCCTGTGTGGCGGGGCAGCGTTGGGATTGGGATGGCGTCGCCTTCGAGGTGCTGTACCCGGCGGCGGGCCAGGGCACGCCCGTTGCGGCTGGCAAGGCCAGCGCGCCCGCCGTGCGCACCAATGCCGCCAGCTGCGTGCTGCGCATCGCCACCCTGGGGCCTGCACCCGCAGTGGCCTTGCTGGTGGGCGACATCGAGCAGGCCCAGGAGCAGGCCCTGGTGGCCCGTGCCGCACCGCTGGCCGCCGATGTGCTGCTGGTGCCACACCACGGCAGCAAGACCTCATCGAGCGCGCCGTTTCTGGATGCGGTGCAGCCGCGTACCGCTTTGGTGCAGGCCGGTTACCGCAACCGCTTTGGGCACCCGGCGCCCGAGGTGCTGGGGCGTTATCAAGAGCGAGATATCCGGGTGGTGGAGTCCGCGCGCTGTGGCGCCGCCACCTGGCGCTCGGTGCAGCCATTGCAGGTGCGCTGCGAGCGGGATGCCGGGCGGCGTTACTGGCAGCACACCATGGCGCCATAGTTCGTGCGGGCGCTGTTTTTTGTGGGGCAACACAGGCGGTGGGCGCGCAACTTGCTATCCTGATTGCAGGAGGCCCGCTGATGCAAAAATTCGACGAGATGTACGCCATGCTGCCCTTTGATGGCAGCGATGTGCGCGAGCACTACAAGCGCTATGGGCAGTGGCTCGCGCGCCAGCCCGTGGATGTGATGCAGGCCCGCCGGGCCGAGGCCGAGATGATCTTTCGGCGCGTGGGCATCACGTTTGCGGTGTATGGCGCCAAGGACGAAGGCGGTGCGGGCAGCGAGCGGCTGATTCCGTTCGACCTGATCCCCCGCATCATCCCCGGCCATGAATGGGCGCAGATGCAGCGCGGCCTGGTGCAGCGGGTGACGGCGCTCAACCGCTTCATCCATGACGTCTACCACGGGCAGGACATCCTGCGTGCGGGCATTGTTCCGACCGACCTGGTGCTGAACAACGCCCAATACCGCCCCGAGATGGCTGGCGTGCAGGTGCCCCGGGACGTCTATGCACACATCGCCGGCATCGACATCGTGCGGGCCGCCGACACGCAGGGCAACGGCGTGTATTACGTGCTGGAAGACAACCTGCGTGTGCCCTCGGGGGTTTCCTACATGCTGGAAAACCGCAAGATGATGATGCGGCTTTTTCCTGAGCTTTTCAGCGCGCATGCGGTGGCCCCCGTGGCGCATTACCCCGACATGCTGCTGGAAACCCTGCGGGCCAGCGCCCCGGCCACCGTGGCAGAGCCGGTGGTGGTGGTGCTGACGCCCGGCATGCACAACAGCGCCTATTTTGAGCACGCCTTTCTTGCGCAGCAGATGGGCGTGGAGCTGGTGGAAGGGCAGGACCTGGTGGTCAAGGACCGGTTTGTTTACATGCGGACCACGCGCGGCTTGCAGCGGGTGGATGTGATCTATCGGCGGGTGGACGATGATTTTCTCGATCCGCAGGTGTTTCGCCGCACGTCCACGCTGGGTTGCGCGGGCCTCATGGAGGCCTATCGCGCGGGCAACGTGGGCATCTGCAACGCTGTGGGAACCGGCGTGGCCGATGACAAATCGGTGTACCCCTATGTGCCCGAGATGATCCGCTTTTACCTGGGTGAAGAGCCAATCCTGAAAAACGTGCCCACCTGGATGTGCCGCAAGCCCGACGATCTGCAGTATGTGCTGGCGCACCTGTCTGAACTGGTGGTGAAAGAGGTGCACGGCGCCGGCGGCTACGGCATGCTCATCGGCCCGGCCGCCACGCAATCAGAAATCGAAGACTTCCGCCGCGCCCTGCTGGCCAATCCGGCGGGCTACATCGCCCAGCCCACGCTCAGCCTGTCCACCTGCCCGACCTATGTGGAAAGCGGAATCGCTCCGCGCCACATCGACCTGCGCCCCTTTGTGCTGAGCGGCCGGGAGGTGCAGATGGTGGCGGGTGGCCTTACACGCGTGGCCTTGCAAGACGGCTCGCTGGTCGTCAACTCGTCGCAAGGCGGCGGCACCAAGGACACCTGGGTATTGGGACAAGAAGGGGGCAAAACATGCTGAGCCGCACTGCCGATCATCTGTTCTGGATGTCACGCTACACCGAGCGGGCAGAGAACACCGCACGCATGCTCAATGTGAGCTACGAGACCTCGCTGCTGCCGCAGTCTGCCGCCATGGCCCAGGAAGGCTGGCTGGGGCTGCTGTCGATCAGCGAGCTGATTCCGGCCTATACCGAAAAGCACGGTGAGGTCGCCCCTGCCAAGGTGCTCGAATTCATGGTGCGCGATGGCGACAATCCGTCGTCCATCTTGTCGTGCCTGCGGGCCGCGCGAGAGAACGCGCGGGCAGTGCGCGGCGCACTCACCACCGAAGTCTGGGAAACGCAGAACCAGACCTGGCTGGAGCTGGCCCGCCAGCTGGACGGCGGCGCCTTCGAGCGCGACCCGGCCCAATTTTTTGAATGGGTCAAATACCGCTCGCACCTTTCGCGCGGTGTCACGCTGGGCACCATGCTGCAGGACGAGGCCTTTCATTTCCTGCGGCTGGGCACGTTTCTGGAGCGCAGCGACAACACGGCGCGCCTGCTGGATGTGAAGTTTCACGCCGTCAACAACGACTTTTTTGGCCGTGCCAGCGAGCGCAACCAGGAGAACGACTTCTACCACTGGAGCGCCATCTTGCGCAGTGTTTCGGCGTTCGAGGTGTACCGCAAGGTCTACCGCGACGTCATCACCCCGGGGCGGGTGGCCGACCTGCTGATCCTGCGCCGCGACATGCCCCGATCGCTGCACGCCAGCCTGCGCGAGGTGGTGGACAACCTGGCTGTGGTGGCCAACGAGCAGTCGGCCGAGACACAGCGCTGCGCCGGGCGGCTGCTGGCCGACCTGCAATATGGCCGCATCGACGAAATCCTGGCCACGGGCCTGCACGCTTACCTGACGCAGTTTCTCGACCGCGTGAACGATCTGGGTGGCGGCATCAGCCGCGACTTCCTGGTGGCAGCGGGCGACTAGCCTGGGCGGGCGTGCGCCGGCAAGCCGGGCGAGGGGTGCCCGCCGGTCGGCACGCGCTGCCCCCACGGCTGTGCGTGTGCGCTGCATGGTGGGGTTGGCGCGCAGGGCACACTGTCGCCTTCACCGACGGAGTTTTTCCTGATGAGCACCCACATCCCACCCCATGAAGCGCCATGCAAACCTTGGGGATTTCGCACCCTGGCCGTTCATGCCGGGCAGTCGCCCGACACCAGCACCGGCGCCATAGCGCCCCCCATCGTGGCCACGTCGGCGTTTGCCTACGACGATTTTGAGGCGGGCGAGCGGCGCTTCAATGGCGAAGCACCAGGCTATGTTTACAGCCGGTTTGCCAACCCCACGGTGGCAGCCTTCGAGCGCAAGATGGCAGCACTGGAGGGCGGCGAGACCGCGGTGGGGTTTGCCAGCGGCATGGCGGCCATCAGCGCCAGCTTGCTGGGCTTGCTCAAGGCGGGCGATGTGGTCGCCTGCGTGGGCACCCTGTATGGCGGCACCGACGGGGTGATGCGTTCTTTGCTGCCGCGGCTGGGTGTCACGGTGCGGCACTTTCGCACGGTGGACGCCTTGCGGGCGGGGCTGGATGCTGGCACCCGCATCGTTTATGTTGAAACGCCCAGCAACCCCACCCTGGAGGTGATGGACCTGGCGCAGGTGGCGCAGATTGCGCGCCAGGCAGGGGCCATCAGCATGGCCGACAACACGTTTTCGACACCCTACCTCACGCGCCCGCTGGCGCTGGGGATGGATGTGGTTGTGCACTCGGCCACCAAGTTCATCAGCGGGCACGGCGACGCCACGGGGGGCGTCGCCGTGGGCCGCGCCGAACTGCTGGGGCCCATCAGGGCGGCTGGCATGGGGCAGTTGGGCGGGTGCCTGAGTCCGCACGAAGCTGTCATGCTGCTGCGCGGGCTCAAGACGCTGCCATTGCGTGTGGAAGCCGCCTGCACCAATGCCGAGGCACTGGCCCGGTGGCTGCAGGCCCAGCCTGCCGTGGCCCGTGTGTACTACCCCGGCTTGGCCACGCACCCGGGCCACGGTGTGGCCGCGCAGCAGATGCGGCGCTTTGGCGCCATCCTGTCGCTGGACCTGCGGGGCGGGCGCGCCGCAGCGCGGCAGTTTCTGGACGGCCTGCGCATCGTGACGCAGGCGGTTTCGGTGGGCGATGTGGATTCGCTGGCATGCCATCCCGCATCCACCACCCACCACAGCGTGCCCGAGCCGGTGCGCCTGGACAACGGCGTGTCTGATGCCCTGGTGCGCATGAGCGTGGGTATCGAAGACGGCGACGATCTGCTGGCCGATGTGGCGCAGGCCCTTGCGCGGGTTTGAAGCCAGCGCCTGGCGCTGGCCCTGGCCGTGTGTCGTGCTGTGCGGCTAGTCGCCGTCCCGCGCGTTGCGCCGCTGGTCGCGCAGCATGAAAAGATAAAGGCTCTCGACCTTTTCACGCGCCCACGGCGTCTTGCGCAAAAACTTCAGGCTTGACGACACGCTGGGGTCGCTTTGAAAGCAGCGCACCGGAATGCGCTCGCCCAGCTCCTGCCAGCCGAAATAGTCGGCCAGCCCCACCACCATGGCCTCCAGCGTCACACCGTGCAGCGGGTTGTGCGCCTGCTTGGGGCGGGCGTCTGCTGGCGCATCGATGGGTGCGTCTATGGGCGCGTTCGCCGGCACAGCGCCCGGGTTGGAAGGTGTCTCGGGGGCGGATTTTGGAAGGCTTGGCTCGTGGGCATTCATGGCCGCAAGCATAAGGCGATTGCGGGGCCGGGATGCGGCATTGGGTGCAGGCGCCGATAATCAGCCACCGCCCCAGCACCCGTCCTGCACTGGCGGTCACCCGGTTCAATTCTTCATGTCCGCCCAGCCTCCACTTCGCGTCCTGTCCGTCATCCCGCCGATGACGCAGCTCAACACCCCTTACCCGTCCACCGCGTACCTCACGGGGTTTCTGCGCTCGCGCGGGGTGGCTGCAGTGCAGGAAGACCTGGCGCTGGCGCTGGTGCTGCAGCTGCTGTCGCCGCAAGGCCTGCGCGCGGTGGCTGCCCAGGTCGAGGCGATACCGCCCCAAAAGCACAGCCCTGCGGTGCAAAGCTTTGCGGCGCAGCGCGATCGCTACCTGGCCACCATCGCGCCCGCCATTGCCTTTTTGCAGGGGCGCGACTCCACGCTGGCCCACCGCATCGTGGGCCGCAATTTCTTGCCCGAGGGGCCGCGCTTTGAGTCGCTGGATGTGTATGTGGACGACGAGGGCGGCGACCCGCTGGGCTGGGCGTTTGGCGCCCTGGGCCTGCACGACCGGGCCAAGCACCTGGCCACGCTGTACCTGAACGACCTGGCCGATGTGCTGCGCGATGCGGTGGACCCGCGCTTTGAGTTTGTGCGCTACGCCGAGTCGCTGGCAGGTAGCCAGCCCACCTTTGAGCCGCTGGCCCAGGCGCTGGCGGCGCCGCCCAACCTGGTGGACGAAACGCTGCGCGATTTGACCCTGGCTGCCATCGAGCGCCATGCGCCCACCGTGGTGCTGCTGTCGGTGCCGTTTCCTGGGTCGGCCTATGCGGCCTTTCGCATTGCGCAGACCATCAAGGCGCAGCACCCGCACATCGTGACGGTGCTGGGCGGTGGTTTTGTCAACACCGAACTGCGCGAGCTGACCGAGCCGCGCGTGTTTGACTACTTTGATTACGTGACGCTGGACGCGGGCGAGCGCCCTTTGCTGGCGCTGCTGGAGCACCTGCAGGGCCAGCGCGGCCGCCAGCGGCTGGTGCGCACCTTTGTGCGCGATGCAGATGGCGAAAAGCCTGGCGCCGTGCAGTACGTGAACATGATGGAAGCCGACATCGCCTTTGCCGAAGTGGGCACGCCCACCTGGGATGGCTTGCCGCTTGACCGCTATCTCTCGCTGCTCGACATGCTCAACCCCATGCACCGGCTGTGGAGCGACGGGCGCTGGAACAAGCTCACGGTGGCGCACGGCTGCTACTGGAAGAAGTGCACTTTTTGCGACGTGAGCCTGGACTACATCGGCCGCTACGAGGGCGCATCGGCCACCGTGCTGGCCGACCGCATCGACACCATCGTGCGCGAGACCGGGCAGACCGGGTTTCATTTTGTCGACGAAGCTGCGCCGCCCAAGGCCCTGAAGGCGCTGGCCACCGAGCTGATCGCGCGCAATGCTGGCATCTCGTGGTGGGGCAACATCCGCTTTGAGAAAACCTTCACCCCCGAGCTGTGCAACCTGCTGGCCGACAGCGGCTGCATCGCCATATCGGGCGGGCTGGAGGTCGCGTCCGACCGGCTGCTCAGCCTGATGAAAAAGGGCGTTTCCGTGGACCAGGTGGCGCGCGTGACGCGGGCCTTCACCGAGGCGGGCATTCTGGTGCACGCCTACCTGATGTACGGCTTTCCCACGCAGACCGTGCAAGACACCGTGGACGCGCTCGAATACGTGCGCCAGCTGTTTGCCAACGGCTGCATTCAAAGCGGGTTTTTTCATCGCTTTGCCTGCACCGTGCACTCACCCGTGGGACAGCACCCCGAAGAATTTGGCGTCACCCTGCAGCCCCTGCCGCCCGTGAGCTTTGCCAAGAACGACATCGGCTTTCACGACCCCACGGGCGTGGACCACGATGCACTGGGCGGCGCGCTCAAGAAAGCCATCTACAACTACATGCACGGCATCGGGCTCGAAGAGGACGTGCGCAGCTGGTTCCCCTTCAAGGTGCCCAAGACCACCGTGGCGCGCAACCGCATTGAGCGGGCGCTGCGCGAGCGCGGCTGATTGGCCGGCGCGCTGGCGCAAGCCGCGCAGGTTTGTAACAACCGACCGGCCGCGTCGATCTTGCTGCCAGCGGTGTGTACTCAAAACGCTATCTAATTAATAGCTACATGCGCTTTATGGATAAGGGCTAGAGCCTCAAAAGACTAAAAAAAGGTGCGCAGGGGCGCACCGTTGGGTTGCCTGGGCAAAATGCCCGTGCCGCGTTACTCCAATTCGCCCATCTGCGATTGCAGATAGTTGGGCAGGCCTACCTTGGCGATCAGGTCGATCTGGGTTTCAAGGAAGTCGATGTGCTCCTCGGTGTCATCCAGGATCTTTTGCAGCAGGTCGCGCGAGACATAGTCGCGCACGGTTTCGCAATGGGCAATGCCGTCCTTGATGGTGGCCTGGGCACCTTGCTCGGCACTCAGGTCACAGGCCAGAATTTCGGGCACGTCTTCGCCCACCTGGATCTTGGCCAGGTCCTGCAGGTTGGGCAGGCCGTCGAGCATGAAAATGCGGTCCATCAGCCAGTCGGCGTGCTTCATCTCGCCGATGGATTCGGAGTATTCCTTCTTGGCCAGCTTGTCGAAGCCCCAGTGCTTGAGCATGCGGTAGTGCAAAAAATACTGGTTGATGGCCGTGAGCTCGTTCTTGAGCTGGGCCTGCAGATGGCCAATGACTTGTGCGTCACCCTTCATGAAGATTCCTTGTGTGTTGGTTCGGCCCCCATTGTCGCGACGCCACACCCACTGCGCAACCCAAGCCCTTGCGCGGGGCGCGCTGCCGTTGGCGGCCTGCGCTTGCACAGGCAGACAGGCGGACAGATTTGTCACGAAATAGCAATACTCAATTGATTCAATGAATTCAATTCATTGGATTCATTGGTCGAAAAAACCTAAACTTCAGTCCTGTTCAGTCAACCAACCACTAAGGAAACAGCAATGTCCCTGATCAACACGCAAGTTCAGCCCTTCAAGACCGAAGCTTTCCACAACGGCAAGTTCATCACCGTCACCGAAGAAAGCCTCAAGGGCAAGTGGTCGGTCGTGATCTTCATGCCCGCTGCCTTCACCTTCAACTGCCCCACCGAAGTCGAAGACGCTGCTGACAACTACCCCGAGTTCCAGAAGGCCGGCACCGAGGTGTACATCGTTACCACCGACACGCATTTCTCGCACAAGGTGTGGCACGAAACCTCCCCCGCCGTGGGCAAGGCCAAGTTCCCTCTGGTGGGCGACCCCACGCACCAGCTGACCCGCGCCTTTGACGTGCACATCGAAGAAGAAGGCCTGGCACTGCGCGGCACCTTCATCATCAACCCCGATGGCATCATCAAGACCATGGAAGTGCATTCCAACGAAATCGCCCGCGATGTGAAGGAAACCCTGCGCAAGCTCAAGGCAGCCCAGTACACCGCAGCGCATCCTGGCGAAGTGTGCCCCGCCAAGTGGAATGAAGGCGCCAAGACCCTGGCTCCATCGCTGGACCTGGTCGGCAAGATCTAAGCCACCCAACCATTTGACGGCGGAGCGCCCCGGCGCTCCCAAGCCGGACCACGCCGTGGCGCCCGCGCCATGCCGTCCGGCTTTTTTACGCCCGGTATTTCGTGCAAAGGGCGCCAAAAGCGGCCCGAACACATTTCCCCCACAACTCGAATCTATAAGGACACCACCATGCTCGACGACCAACTCAAGACCCAACTCTCTGCATACCTGGAGCGCGTGCAGCAGCCGTTCGAGCTGGTGGCATCCCTGAACGACAGCGACACCTCCCGCGAAATGCTGGAGCTGCTGCAAACCATCCAGTCGCTGCGCAGCGACAAGATCACCCTGCGCACCGACGGCAACGACGCGCGCAAGCCTTCGTTCTCGCTGCAGCGCGTGGGCAGCACCAGCCAGCTGCGCTTTGCCGGCCTGCCGCTGGGCCATGAATTCACGTCCCTCGTGCTGGCGCTGCTGTGGACGGGCGGCCACCCGCCCAAGGCCGAGCAGGAAGTGCTCGACCAGATCGACGCGCTCGAAGGCGACTTCAACTTCGAGGTCTACATGAGCCTGAGTTGCCACAACTGCCCCGACGTGGTGCAGGCGCTGAGCCTCATGGCCATCCGCAACCCGCGCATCAAGACCACCGTAATTGAAGGCGGCGCCTTCCAGGAAGAAGTGAACCGCCGCGAAGTCATGGCCGTGCCCATGGTGTTCCTGAACGGCCAAGTGTTCGGCTCGGGCCGCATGCTGCTCGAAGAAATCGTTGCCAAGATCGACACCGGCGCTGCCGCCAAAGAGGCCGCCAAGCTCAGCGCCAAGGAAGCCTTTGACGTGCTGATCATCGGTGGTGGCCCCGCCGGCGCTGCCGCTGCCGTGTACGCCGCCCGCAAAGGCATTCGCACTGGCGTGGCCGCCGAGCGCTTTGGCGGCCAGGTGAACGACACCCTGGGCATCGAAAACTACATCTCGGTGCTCGAAACTGACGGCCCCAAGTTTGCCGCCGCCCTCGAAGCCCACACCCGCGCCTACAACGTGGACATCATGAACCTGCAACTGGCCGAGCGCCTGATCCCCGCCACCGAGCCCGGTGGCCTGATCGAGGTGAAGCTGGCCAACGGCGGCTCGCTCAAGTCCAAGACCGTGATCCTCTCCACCGGCGCGCGCTGGCGCAACGTCAACGTGCCCGGCGAAGCCGAGTACAAGAACAAGGGCGTGGCCTACTGCCCGCACTGCGACGGCCCGCTGTTCAAGGGCAAGCGCGTGTCGGTGATTGGCGGCGGCAACTCGGGTGTCGAGGCCGCCATCGACCTGGCCGGTGTGGTGGCTCACGTCACGCTGGTGGAATTTGCCGACCAGCTCAAGGCCGACGCCGTGCTGGTGAATAAACTCAAGAGCCTGCCCAACGTCACCATCCACACCAACGCGCAGACCACCGAAATCACCGGCGCCGACGGCAAGGTGAACGGCCTGAAGTTCAAGGACCGCGCTACCGGCCAGGAACACCTGGTGCCGCTGGAAGGCGTGTTTGTGCAGATCGGCCTGGTGCCCAACACCGACTGGCTCAAGGGCACGGTCAACTTGAGCAAGTTTGGCGAGATCGAGATCGACGCCAAGGGCCACACCAACGTGCCCGGCGTGTTTGCTGCCGGCGACTGCACCACCGTGCCCTACAAGCAGATCGTGATTGCCGCCGGCGCTGGCGCCACGGCCGCGCTGAGCGCGTTTGACCACCTGATCCGCAGCGGCGTATCGGCTTGAGTTTTTAGATCAAATATGGCTGTAGCGCTTATCGGGTAAGCGCTGGCAGCTATCAAATTAAAAGCGGCGGGGCTGTGCAAACAGCCCTGCCGATTTTGTTTTGTATGCAGGGAAGGCCAGGTTTCGGCCAAGAGCAGCCGATCAGTGCTTTTTGGGTGGATCGGTTCAAGCTTTTTACAGCCTCTGGTCAATACCGACCCTCGCTGTGTTGGTCAGCCGACGCCGCAGTCAGCAGACGTGGAGTCCGCATGCAGATCGTTCAACCCGCGCCGCCCTTCGTTATTACCGATAGTTACACTAATCGGCAA
>ERZ1023652.22-NODE-22-length-38122-cov-6.149572_pt1 | contig 38122 bp, 37 predicted proteins | sample MGYA00520879_ERZ1023652 | MGnify/ENA primary metagenome ERZ1023652 (study PRJEB33180, sample SAMEA4044469) | wastewater metagenome | place: Denmark | collected 2016-04-02 | study: EMG produced TPA metagenomics assembly of the PRJEB13832 data set (Local surveillance...
TGCGTGGACAGATTTCCTAAATTGTCATGACTCTTGCGATTTCAATCGCTTAGAGGCATGATACACTTGACCGATTAGGTCACAGTGTTTCCTTAATCAGGGCTGAACGAACCCGTTCAGCTTTTCTCAGCTTTAGGATTATTCGGATTAAGTCGACTTAGTATATAAAATTGTGGAACCGTGCTAAACTATATTCAAGAGTAATTGTCAGAAGGTGAGGGATTAAAAATATGGTAGATTTTGTTAAGACTAAAAACGGCTTCGCTTTGAATGATGAGAACGAACGTATGATAGCTGAAATTACTTATGCACCTTACGGTGAAGATAAAGTTATAGCCAACCATACTTATGTGGATTCGTCTCTGAGAGGACAAGGCATCGCTGAAATGTTACTGGATCGCCTTGTCGAAGAGATGCGGGAGGAAGGCAAAAAAATTGTTCCGCGTTGCTCCTATGTCGTAGCGATGTTCGATCGCAAACGCGAAAAATATGCCGATATCAAGGCAGAATTTTAATACTGTTCTCTCTTATTTTAAATATAGATGAGAGTAGCGGGCCGGAATTAGGGGAAGTAGTTCCGGCCTGCTATTTTTTATTTGGTGGAAAGGTTCAATGATGATCGGTTTTACCTATTGACAAAATTAAGGAATAATGATAATTTAATTATATTAATATAATTCGAATCTGACAATAGAATGGGCAATGATAAGAAGAGTAACTTTGGGAAGTACGTAAAGAGAGCTCCTGTGTTGGTGAAAGGGAGCGTATCGGAACAAAGTGAAGATGGTCTTGGAGCCTTTAATCGGGTGAATAATCAGCCAGATTACGTACGCAGGCGATATTCTGCAGAGTATATAAAGGATGAGCGATCATGCAATCACTTTACGTACTTTTTGAGGTGAGGATTGTGAAGTCCTTATAAAAATGGGTGGTAACGCGAAGCTTTCGTCCCATGGTCGTAAGACTGTGGTGATGGGAGCTTCTTTGTGCATAATAGAGTTGTTGAATGGACCGGTTAATAAAAAGGAGTGGAAAATATGCCGATCAAAGTATCGAAGGATTTGCCCGCCATCAAAGAGTTGGCCAAAGAGAATATTTTCGTCATGGACGAGCTGAGGGCCGTCACGCAGGATATCCGTCCGTTAAAAATCATCATCGTGAATCTGATGCCGACAAAACAAGCGACAGAAACGCAGTTCATCCGTTTACTTTCGAACACATCCCTGCAGGTGGAAGTGACCTTGCTGCGGATGGAAAGCTATGATTCCAAGCATGTTTCGGAAGAATACTTGGACTATTTCTACAAGACTTTTTCGGATATCAAAGATCAATATTTTGATGGGATGATCATCACAGGGGCACCTGTTGAGAATCTTGCTTTTGAAGAGGTGGAATACTGGCCGGAACTTGTGTCCATCATGGAATGGTCGGCAAGTCATGTTTTTTCAACGATGCATATCTGTTGGGGAGCCCAAGCGGGTCTGTACCATCACTATAATATCGGAAAGTACCCTCTGAATGAAAAACTGTTTGGTGTGTTCAAGCACACGATCACCGATAGCCGAACGATGCTGCTCCGCGGTTTTGATGATGAATTTTATATGCCGCATTCCCGCCATACAGATGTGCGCAAAGCGGATATAGAGTCTTGCAGTGCGCTTGAAATCCTTGCGACATCCGAAGAGGCAGGGGTAAGCATTGTCCGCAGCAGAGACAACCGTTTCGTTTTTGTGACGGGTCATGCTGAATACGATTTTGATACGCTTGATAAGGAATTCAAGCGTGACGTTGCTCTGGAGCGCCCCATCAATATCCCGATCAACTATTATCCTGATGACAATCCGAGCAAGCGTCCGGTAGTACGTTGGCGCGGTCATGCCAATATCCTTTTCGTAAATTGGCTGAATTATTTTGTTTATCAGGAAACACCATATGATCTGCAACGTATCCATGAGCTGCGGAATAAGCCTGCTCAAGATTAAAATTCTTACTGAAGACTGTTGTTGTTGAGTTGTCCTGGATCTAAGCTAAGCTATTTCTGAAGGTATGCAGAGAGGGTAATTTCAATTTGATGAAATTGCCCTCTTTACAAACCAGCAAAATTTATTTATAATTTATTGTGTTGTGGCTCACTTTTTGAGTGAACCTACTGCAAGGCCGGCTTAGCTCAGTTGGTAGAGCATCGCACTCGTAACGCGGAGGTCACAGGTTCAAATCCTGCAGCCGGCATAATAGTATGAACACAGATATATCAAGGTCTCCATTACCTTTGATGTATCTTTTTTTTGTCCATTTTTAACTGAAAAGAATAACGTACTTGTTGAAAAAGAATTTACCCCCTGAATGCGTATCTATTGAGTGAACGGCATTCGTGAAGGAGGCAGCAAATTTGGAAAAAAGCGAGCAGCATCATTTACTGGTTAACATGGACAAGAAAAAAATCATGGAACCGGCCCGACTGACTTGGGCAGGGGATAGCACGATTACAGGGATAGCTGCAACGCATCCGCAGTTGGGCAATCCTTTTCAATATGTGGTGTTCCAATTGTTGATGGACGAATGGAAAGGCGACAGGATCACTTTGGTTGTAGATTCCAAAGAAGTGAGAGATTACTTGTTGAAGGAAGAGGAGTATGCGTTCTATGCAGGATACAAGAAAAAATTATTGCGCCGGAGCCGGAAAGAAGCGGGGATAGATGTTGTCTCGATTGATCCATCCGAAGTTATCCGCTGGAAGAAACAGTGGGGGGAGTTCATCAACCAATACGTGCTGATCAATTATGACTCGCACCTATTCATGACTATTGATCGTCGGTTGTTCAAGCGCACGAAAAATTTGATGCCCTATTTTGTTCTGGCGCAAGCGGAAGAGCAAGCCGAGAGTAACGGCAGTTGGGCCGGGAATAGGATCGGGATTGAGCCGATCGATACGGATACGTTTGACAATGATGTCTATTTTGAAATGTTCCGGATGATAGGGGACAAATCAGCTTGCCAACTGGGTGTCGAAGATTTTCATCGGCGCCATGGCGGGATGAACTAGAAAATACAAAGCCACTATAATGAAGTGGCTTTTTTCGCTTCTTTTTGGAGTACTTTGCTGCGCCGGTAGGCCACGGATCGGGTTACGCGCATGACGTTTTCTTCACCCGGGAAATGGACAGGGTTGATTGGGCTCCGGCCGTACATTTCGAGTACATCCAGGACATCGGTCGACAATTCACGGATATCGATCAGTCCATACATGCGCGGCGGCAGGATGTAGATGGGTTTATTCGGACTGGCGTTTTTGACCATCCTTTTGACGTCGTAAGTCAGGTGCGGGCAACAGACGACGATATCGAATCGGTCCATTTTTTCTTGGGCGATCATGAACGGAGAGAATTCGATTTCAAATTGGTCTTCCAACTGGTATTGCTGGATGTCTTTTTTTACTTTTGCCGCCAGCGCGCTGGATGAAAATCCGCCGCCGCAGCATAACAGGATATGGACCATATGACTTCCTCCATTTTTTTGATAGGTCCATCATATCATTCAATGGAAGCGCTTGAAATGTTTATGTACTTTTTGCGGAAGGGTATCCTTCTTTGCATACCATATTTTTTTCAATGGAAGGGGCATATGGTATGATGAAAGAAATAAAACGAGCAGGATTTTTACTGAAAGGGGTGAGGGATGTGCTGCAGGCATTCCGATTAACTTTTGAAGAAAAGCGCATGTGGATGACTTTGGGCGGCAGTGTTCTCTTTGCGTTCGTGCTGGCCATCGCGGTCATTCTGCTCGATACGCGATTGGTCACGGCGCTTGATTATTTTCCGGCTTTTTTGCTGACGAGCGTCAACTTGGCCAAATCGATACTGAGCCTATTGGCGGGGTCGCTTTTCTCGGTGGCCACCTTTACGTTTGCTACGATGCTGTCCGTCATTTCCTTCTACTCCTCCAACTTCAGCCCGCGTACAGTCGAAAATTTTCTTTTGCACAAGACCTCTATGCAGACGTTGGGCATTTTTCTGGGGGGATTCATTTACTGTCTCTCGTCCTTGTTCTTTATGCGCAGTTCGGAAAATGAACAACTGGTCATTTCCGCGACGGTCGCCCTCGTCTATGCCCTCGCATGTGTCGTCTACTTCATAAAGTTCGTCTATAATGTCGCAACGTCCGTGCAGTTGGAAAAACTGGTGATTAAAATTTACAAAGAGGCGGATACGATAGTCGATGAGACGATCGCGTACTTTCAGGAGAAACCGGTATTTGACCATCTTCCCCAATTAGAGACTTTGCATCAGTACACGGTCCATGCTGATAGGAATGGTTATGTGGAATATATCAACTTCGATCGTTTGGTGGAGCTGAGTACAGAATTTGAGGGGATTACGGTATTGCGCTTCAGGATTGGGGAATTTCTTTCCGGCAATGAACCGTTGGCCATTTTTTACACGAACCGGAAATTGGAGGATGAGCCGCGGCTGCAGGAAGTGCTGAACCGTAGCTTGACTTACGAAACGGAACCCTCCACGATGTTCGATCCGAATTTTGCCCGTAAAAAATTGATTGAGATTGCGCTGCGGGCAGTTTCGCCGGGAATCAACGATCCGAACACGGCGATTCACATCCTGCATTACAAGGCCTTGTTGGATGCCAAGTTTGCCCGTCTGCCTGGAAGATTCGTTTTGATGGGAGAGGAAAAGAAGGACTTCGACGAGGAAGCATTACGTTACAGCGGCTGCGTATTTTATGACTTCAATAATTTCTCCAAAGACTTATATGAAAGCTATTGGCAGCTGATCCACTACATGAAGACGGATATTTCCGGAGTAGTGGCCCTGTTTGATTCGTTGCTGACTGTCGCTTATGCGGCTCATCCGAAGAAATTGAGCTATATAAAGGATTACAGCAATTATTTGTCCAATCTGACGAGTCCTAACTTCACGGAAAGATTGGACCGGCAAAATATCGAGGAGAGGCAGCAGCGCATTCTGGGAATCGTCTGCGACGAAGAAAAATAAAGAAGAGGAATTCGAGCTCGCTCGAGTTCCTCTTCTTTATGCTGTACGGCACCACTGAATGCATGGAAGGTGGCTAATTCATATGTCTTTATTGTTGCGCCCATAAAGACTGCTGACGGTGAGCGACGTTCCGATCAAGCCTAAAATGATGATGTAACCGGCAATGAACCCAGCCGAGATGTATCCGCTGAGCGTCAATGCAAAAGCCGCCAACAGGTCAGCACCTTGGTAAGATAGGGAGCTGAAGGCCAAATAGGAAGCTTGCTTATCTTCCGGCACGAGATCGACTTTGCGGGCATTGATGTTCGGGGCGGAAGCCAGTTCGCCGATGGTCGCCAAAATCATCAACGGAATCAGAACGTAGATGTTGTTCATGACAGCAATCAATCCATAGCTGACGACATAGATCACAAGACCGTAAAGAATGGTCGCCTTTTCGGATCGCTTATCAGTGAAGCGCGATACCAAGAAAGTGAAGCCAACAACAAGCAATGTGTTGAGGACCTGCAGCAGACTGAGCATCCGGACGCCGTCGATCGGAACCGTGAAGAGTGTCAGCGTTTCGAACTCTTTTGAAAGCCGGACAGCGGTGTAGGTCTTCAGCGAGAACTCGGCCGTATTGAACAACGCCATACCCAGAATCAAAAAGAGCCATCGTGTATCTTTCGCGGCGATCCGGTAGTTCGATAATAGATCTTTTAGCCTGTTACTATGGCGTTTCTTCGTGGTGGCGTTCGTGTAGTCCAACTGACTCCGAAACAATAAGGCCATTGCCAATTGCGCTATCCCGGCCACCAGGAAGAGCTGGAAAAGGTAGTGCTGAAACAGGAAGCCGCCAAGTGAAAAACCCAGAGCCATCGACAAATTGAAGGTCCAATATTGCCATTGGTAGGCTTGTTTCCTATTTTCGATGGTAGTGCAGTCCATCAGTACGGCATCGTATGCCGGCGAATACAGATTGAAGGAAATGCCGCAGACAAGGTAACCGAGAATCAACCAACCATCTGCCGAAAGCAGGCCTGAAAATCTGAAGGCGATCAATAATAGGGATCCTCCGTACAGGCTCTGGAAAATATACAGGATTTTTTTTCTTTGGAAATTATCGGCAAGATAACCGCCGATGATGCCGGCCAAGAAGCATACGACCACATTTGTCATGACGAGCAAGCCAGTCAGTTGCTGATTGAAGACGCCGGCCAGATAGATGACCAGAAAAGGAATCGTGCAGGAATAGATCAAACTGTTTATGAAAGAACTGGCCAAAGTCGATCGGATGTTCTTTGAAAATGTAGTTGCCATAAATCACCTATCTTATTAAAGTTTCTATACACTGAAAGTATCACAGCTGCCGGTATTTTTCCAGCCGGAGGCGCCTTTTAGCGCAAGATGTCTTTATTTTTAACGCTTATAAAATCTTAACTTTCTTTTTATGGACAAAATACCGGAAAGTGTTTATAATCGGTTAAGAAAATCCGACTTTTGTCCGAGGCAGACATCGGGCGTTTGCGTTATAGTGGAGACACACAAAAAGGGGAGCGCTATCAAATTTTGAGCTTCACGGAACCGATAAGGTAAATTCACAGAAAGTTTATTTTCGTCAGGTATAATCGGAAATAGGAGCAGCGAAAAAAAGAATAAGAGGTGAAGAAGTGGAATTGGAGAACACCACCCATCAAGGGATTACATTGAACCGCAAAATCGTCCAGTTTTTGACGGTAGTGGGAACAGTCGCGACACTCATCTTAGGCATTTGGATCTATCGGACAGGCTTCTTTGAAGCTGAAGGCAGTTTTAAAGCGTTGTTGGATGGAATGGGTATCTATGCTCCTCTCACTTTCTTGCTGATCCAAATTATCCAGGTTGTCTACCCCATCATTCCGGGCGGAGTGACGGTCGTAGTGGCGCCGCTCGTGTTCGGTCCGCTTTGGGGGTTCATATACAGCTTTATCGGTGTGCTGATCGGTTCGAGCATCAATTTCATCCTCGCCCGCAAATACGGGAAGACATTCGTTAGAGCATTCGTTTCGGAAGAAACATACAGAAAATACTATGGTTGGCTGACGAAAGGCAAACGTTTCGAATGGCTGATGGCTTCAGCTTTTGCTCTCCCCGGCTTCCCGGATGATTTCCTTTGCATGGTCGCCGGTCTGACGGAAATGTCAATGAAACGTTTCATGGCCATCTTCCTCCTGTTCAAACCGATCACCCTGTACTTCTACGGCATCGGCGGGGCATCGATTGTGACATGGGTGTTCCTGAATATGCCGACATTCATCAAAGGGTGGCTAGCCATCCAGCCGGTATTGCAATAAAATCCAAAATAAAAACGATGAGCCACGGAGGCTTATCGTTTTTTTGCTTATTTTCTTCTGACCTTCATCAATGCCGTGGCGATGAATGGGGCGATCAATCCGGCTGCGACGGCTTCGCCGATTCCGTTGGTTGCAACGATGCCAGCCAGCACTTTCAACAGGTTGGAAGGATCGACATTCAGGGCTGTGGCGTATTCATTGCCATAGAAAAGGGCGATGAATCCCAATACAAGCACTGTGTTGGTCAAGGATCCCAAAACGGCAGCGGTGACCATCCCGACTTTTTCCTGTTTGCGTTTCAGGAAAGCATGGAAAACAAGTCCTGCCACAAGCCCGACCATGACGCGCGGAACGACTGCGATGACCGGATTGGTCCAGAGCAGCAGATCCAATGGGGAAGCCGGCAGTGTGTAGGCCTTGACCATGCGCGCCAAGCCCCAGACGAGCCCGACAAGCATGCCGTCCTTCGTGCTCAGGACGAAAGCGGCCACGATGACGGTGATGTGGATGATGGTCGGATTCAGTGGCGGAATCGGAATGTTGCCCAGGAAGGGAACGAATGTCTGGACGATGATGAATGCGGACAGAATGCCAAGAATGGCGATGCGGTACGTTTTATTTTTTTGTGTATTCATGAAGGCTCAACCTCTTTTGTGTTTGCATTTCGGCAAGCGCCGATATATAGGTATTCTACCAAATTGTTCCAAAAAAAAATAGCGGCAGCGGAAGTCCTTTTATTATGATGCGCAATTATTTTATTTTAGGGAGAAAAAGGGTAAAATAGCAGTATAGAGCCAGAAAGGAAGCCGCCATGAAAAAAATTTTTATAGGTTTGATACGTGGTTACCAGAGATTTATATCGCCACTGTTTCCGCCGAGTTGCCGGTACTATCCGACCTGCTCGAATTATTCGGTCCAAGCCATCCAAAAACATGGCGCAATCAAGGGCAGTATAATGGGCATCTCACGCATTCTCAGATGTCATCCTTTTGTCAAAGGCGGCTACGATCCGGTGCCGGAACAATTCAGCATCCGCCGCAACAACAAAGAAGACGAACACAATCATTCGGAGCATGAACATTCCCATGAGCACTAAGATTTTTCGGATTTTCCCATTCCAACAATCAAAGGAGCGAGTACAATGGATGAATTAAAGAAGATTTTCTTAGCAGGTGTCGGCATGACCTCCACTTCGATCGAGAAGGCTGAAAAGCTGATCAATGAGATGGTCGAAAAAGGGCGCGTTACGGTCCAGGAAGGCAAAGAACTGCAGACGGAATTGACCCGGAAAGCATCCGGCATCGTGCCGGCGACGAAAGCGGAACTCGATAATCTGCCGTTCGCCAAAAAAGAGGATGTGGAGGCGCTGGAAGCCAAAATGGACGCGATCAACGCCAAGCTGGATCAATTGTTGAGCAAATAAGCAATCGCAAAAGTTGAAGGAGGGGTCAGGATGGCAAGAGACGAACGGTTGCATGAAATAGTCCGGATCCTGTCCTCTTACGGGCTGCAATTCCTTTACCACAACCAGGTGAAGCCAAGCCGAAAAGATCAAGATCCGGAGAACCTTCGCCTTGCTTTCGAGAAACTGGGGCCGAGTTTCATCAAAATCGGCCAAATCCTTTCCACTCGCATCGATATTCTCCCGCAGGCCTTCGTTGAAGAGCTGGCGCATCTGCAGGATAAAGCGCCGGAGTTTCCGTTTGCGGAAGTCGAACGCATCTTTATGGAAGAAACCAAACTGTCATTAGGCGAAGCCTTCCTGTCCATCGATGAAAAACCGCTCGCCAGCGCGTCGATTGCGCAGGTCCATCGGGCGGTTCTCCGGACGGGGGAAGAAGTGGTCGTGAAAGTGCAGCGCCCGATCATCGATGATCTCTTGATCCGCGATTTGGACATCCTGATCCGGCTCAGCGGAAAGATCCCGAAGGAACTGGTTGAGGTGGTCGATCCGAAAGAAGCTTTGGAGCAGGTGAAAGCGAACACTTTGATCGAACTGGATTTCCGCAACGAAGCCCAATTGTTGCAGCGCTTTAGGGACCTCAATGCCACTATCGCTTGCATCGGCGTTCCGAAGGTTTATCCAGGGCTTACGACGCGCAGGGTATTGGTGGAAGAGTACATCGAAGGCACCAAAATCACCAATCGGGAACAGTTGGACTTGTTGGGCTATGATTTGGATGACATCAGCCGCAAATTGATGCTGGCCTATCTGAAACAAGTTTTCCACGACGGCTTTTTCCACGGAGATCCCCATCCCGGCAACCTGATCATCAAAGAAGGCAAAATCTATTTCATCGATTTCGGCATTATGGGAGATCTTTCGGAGAGCACAAAAAAATCGCTGAATGATATTCTCCAGGGATTGGCCTCGAAAGATCTGGATCGGATGGTGAAAGTCTGTCTAGAGTTGGGGACACCGAAAGGACGGGTCGATAAACGCAATCTGTATGCCGATGTTGAGGTGCTGTTCGATATGTATCTTTCGAACAATATGCTGAACGTGAACCTTGGAACCTTCATCACCGATTTTATCAGAATGTTCAAACGGCATAACATCGCCATTCCGAGCGATCTGACGATCCTCGCGAAGTCTTTGTCGATACTGGAAGGCGTTTTTCTGGAAATTTCCCCTGAATTGAACCTGATTTCGATCGCAAAGGACTATCTGAAGGAGAGTTTCACGCTTACGACGCTGATGCAGAAATTTTCTGCGGAAAAGTTGGCTTTGCGGGGCTATGCCTTCATCAAGGACAGCAGCGAGATCCCAAGCAGTCTGCTGGCTCTGCTGAAGCAAACGTCAAGCGGCAGGACCATGTTGCGCATCGATGTCGATCAGCTGGACGATAAGTGGAAGGACGTCAAAAAGATGTCCAACCGCGTCGTCATCTCCTTGATTGTTGCCGGATTGCTACTGTCATCCGCCATCATGTCCGGTACGCCAGGAGGTCAATATCTGGGCCAAGCGGGCTTTGTGATCGCAGGTCTGTTCAGCATCTGGTTGCTGATTTCCATTTTCCGTTCGGGGAACCTGTAAGCTTAAGGGCTTATGCTTTTAAGGAGTTGCGACTGCATTAAAATATCTTAAAAATTGAAAAGAACCTCTTGAAAATCGATTGCCGCTGTTATATCATATATTGGTCAGCTTTTTCAGGAAAGCTAATGGAGGGATAGCGAAGTGGCTAAACGCGGCGGACTGTAAATCCGCTCCTTCGGGTTCGGCAGTTCGAATCTGCCTCCCTCCACCATTGGGCTATCGCCAAGCGGTAAGGCAACAGACTTTGACTCTGTCATTCGTTGGTTCGAATCCAGCTAGCCCAGTCATAAAAATGAAGAAGCGTTCCGGAATCATACCGATGATTTCCGGAACGTTTCTTTTTTATTAGGGAACAACTCGACAAGCGGCAAGCAGAACAACTATAATGAGTCCAAATGATCCACAAGGGGACAGAAATTTATGAAAAGAATATTCAGGGCACTGACTGTATTGCTGACGGGTCTTTTTCTCTTTGGTTTGAACAATCAAAAAGATGAGGAACGCACGGTGCAGTCGATCGCACCTTTAGTTGGGAAAGACGAAAATTTAAAGATTTGGATGGTGACGGATATCCACTACCTCTCTCCGGATCTGTTCGATGACGGCGAAGCATTTGCTCGAATGAAGGCAACTTCTGCCGGTAAAGACTTGGAGCACGTCCCGGATATGATGGAGGCGCTTGTGTGGGAAGCAGCGAAAGAACAGCCGGATCTGTTGATCGTCAGTGGTGATTTGACCTTCAACGGTGAATACCAAAGCCTGGTGGAGCTTGCTGCATTTTTTGAAAGAATCGAAAAAAATGGGACGCAGGTCAGTGTGATACCCGGAAACCACGATATCCACAGCGGCTGGGCCCGGAAATTCGAAGGCGAAGAAATGGCTGTCGTTGAGCAAGCAACACCAGAGGACTTCCAACAAATTTTTGCGGACTATGGCTATGATCTCGCCATCAGCAAAGACCCGGAGTCCTTGAGCTATGTGATGGAGCCGAAAGCGGGATTTCCTTTTTTGATGATCGACACCAATATATACAGCGAAACGAAGAGCACAAAAGCCCCGAAAACGGAGGGAAGAATCAAGGAAGAGACATACGCCTGGTTGGATGAATATTTTGCGCTGCAGGAAGAGCACCTGCAGACGATCCAGCTGGTCGGGCATCATCCGCTGCTGAACCATACCGGCAGATTAGGCGGAGGGTTTATTTTGGAAAATGCGGAAGATGCAACCGACTATTTTGCCGGAAAAGGCGTCCAAACGAGCTTTGCGGGGCACATCCATGCACAAGATATTTCCGAGGCGACGGATCGGGAGGCTCCTTTCTATGAAGTCGTAACCGGAGCACTTTCGATATTCCCCAACGCGATCGGAGAAATTACATTAACAAATGAAGAATTAGCTTATCAGCGCAAAACCTTGGACATTGAAGGTTGGGCGGAAGTTACAGGGGTTGAAGCGCCTGAATTGCTTGCCTACACGCAGACTTCCCATGACTTGTTCAAGCGCGATGGCGAGAATCTGGCTTTGCAGATGATGTTCGAAGAACAGTGGCATGAAGAGATCTATGAAGAAGCTGTCATGGATTATGTCGGAAAGATGAATGTCCGCTTTTTTTCCGGGGAGGATTACGTCGAGGATGAGCGTTCTCTGGGAGAATGGACCAGCCATGCCGGCTATCAAATCATTCAACAAAACAGTGATAATTTTCTTAAGAAATACACGAACCAATTGCTGCAGGATAAAAATCTGGATGATCGGCACATTGTGATTCCACAGCGGCAATAAGGAAGAGGTTGGGCGGGTTGCCTAGCCTCTTTCTTATTGCCGGTTTTTTTGCCGAAACAGGTTTAGGGATCGAAATCCGTCAATACGATACGCATGAAGGCCCGCAAGAAGATACACTGAAAGGTCAAGTCGCGTTTCCCTTTGCTAAAGATGAAGCAGGCGAAAAATTGCGTAAAGCGTTTGGTGAAGAATTACAGAACTTGCTTGCTGACGGTACAATCAAAGCCTTGTCTGAAAAATACTATGGCGTCGATGTGACAGAAGTAACGGAATAATCCACTCCAGCAAACCTCCTAGGGCGATCTGATCGGCTTTCCCGCTCTTGAGATAAAAGTTCATAATTTGGAAAAATGTTTCATCAGAAAAACATGATATGATGGATGAGGCGTATGTTTCAAAAAAATAGACAATTATCGAAGAGAAAGCAGGGGAAATACATGGCTAAATGCACAGATTGCAACGTCGATTTGATTGAAGGGCTAGGTTTGTATTCGCAAGGGGTTTATCTTGTTGAATTGGCGAAGGAAAAAACATTGAACGGACACACAAAAGCGGCTTTGGAAGCGGCAGTTTGTCCAAAATGCGGCAAAGTATCGTTCTACTTGCCTGAAGAGCAATTAGCGAAATTGATTGATTGATTCTTGTGAATAATAAAGGGGCTGTATCAAACCAGAAAAGTACGTTCTGGTTTGATAGGCCCCTTTTATTTCATTTGGGAATTGAATTCACGCTCAGAAATAACCCGTCAAACCCTTGTTGGCGGGGAAAATCAATTCAAATCACAGTCGGAAAACCCGCCAAAGCCTCCTTGGCGGGGAAAAACGTTCGCGGACAACACGAGATTCCCCGTCAAAACCATTTTGACGGGGAAGTACGCTATGAACGCAATCCCCAAACTATACAATCATGCCATCAAACCAAAAAGAACGGGACTGCCTCAATTTTTGAGACAGTCCCGTTCCGCTTTTCCTCATTAGTGTTCGTTCGGGTCGTTTTTTGCATCTTCATGGGTCGGGTGGACGGTTCCGGGCACATGGTCAGGGCCTGCATAAATCGTATACAGTTTGAGTGGTTTGTCGCCTGTGTTGGTGATGTTGTGCCATTTGTCGGCAGGGACAAAGACAGCGTCATCGTCGGAAACTTTCTGTTTGAAGTACAGATCGTCCTCTGAGTCGCCCATCACGCACACGCCGTCGCCCTCTTCGATGCGGATGAACTGGTCGATGCCATGGTGTACCTCCAGCCCGATGTCATCGTTCGGTTGGATCGTCATTACCGTCACTTGTAATTTTTCGCCGGTCCAGATCGTTGTCCGGTAATTCTCGTTTTGAAGGGTTGCGTCCTCGATGTTCACCACGTAAGGTTTCTTGCCATGATCTTTAAAATCGATACTCATTTGAACTCCTCCTAATTTAAATTAATTATCATATTGTAATAACTATAAACTAAGTATAACAAAGTGAGTCGGATTTGCAAACGATATGCTTTAGCTGTGACTGAGTGCCCATCTGTTTCTATTGTAACGCTTATAAAGCGCTTTCTCAAGGAAACGATGCCATTGGGTAAGTTTATTTGTGATATAATTGATGATATAACTTTAAACATGGAGGTGCGCATGTGTCAATCGATTGGGGAGAAGTGATCACTTGGAGCAATGCCTTTGATATAGTGGATATCCTGTTGGTATGGTATCTGGTCTACAAGTTGATCATGATTTTAAAAGGTACACGTTCCATTCAATTGCTGAAAGGAATCGGGATTATTGTGCTGATCAAACTGGCTGCGGTCACGCTTCAGTTGCAGACTATAGATTGGATCATGAATCGCGTCATCCAGTGGGGTGTCGTGGCGGTCATTGTCGTTTTTCAGCCGGAAATCCGAAAAGGATTGGAGCATTTGGGAAAGACTGGATTCAGAAAGAAAGCCAAACGTTCAATCAATACGAGTGAACGTTTGGTGATGGAACTGGATAAAGCGGTCCAATACATGGCAAAGCGAAAAATTGGAGCTTTGATCTCCATCGAGCAGCAGGACCTGTTGGACGAGTACGCTGCCACGGGGATAAGAATCGGTGGGGAAGTGACTAATCAGCTGCTCATCAATATTTTTATTCCCAATACGCCTCTTCATGACGGAGCAGTCATTATTCAGGATTACAAAATCGCAACCGCAGCCAGTTATCTGCCCTTGTCGGAGAGTTCTTTCATCCCGAAAGAGTTGGGAACAAGGCATCGTGCCGCAATCGGACTTGGTGAAGTCAGTGATGCCATCACCATCATCGTTTCGGAAGAAACAGGTGGTGTCAGTATAGCCCATAAGACAAGCCTGCTGCGCGAAATGAGCCGAGATGATTTTGTCGCCTATCTGACAGACCAACTCGTTGTGGAGGAAGAGGAAGAAAAAACTACCAATTTCATACAAGATTTCTTTGACAATACGAAATGGGGTGGTTCTGAATGAGAAAACAGCAGGATGATAAGTTTCTGGAAAACAAGTGGGTCGTCAGAGGCCTGTCTTTCTTGATCTCCTTATTGTTGTTCACCTATGTCTACTCAGAAAACTACGGCTGGTCCACGAGCACCAGCAATAGTTCCATCAGCACCAGCAAGCGGGAAACCATTTCGAATGTCCCGATCCAGGTGAATATCGATACAGACGAATATTTTATTTCGGGATTGCCGGAAACGGTGGTTTTGACATTGAATGGGCCGGAGAGCGTGCTCGTGCAGACGATTTCGGCCGCGGATTACCGCATCGTGACGGAGAATCTGGATGAATTGGGGCCAGGGACGCATACGATCCAATTGACGGCCGAGAATCTATCGAATGAAATCGATTATGCGATTACGCCATCACGAGTGAATGTCGTCATTGAAGAGCGGGTTGCCATCGAGAGCCCGGTGGAAGTCCGCTTCGATGAATCTTTGGTAGATCCTAAATATTTGGCAGGCGTTCCGGAACTGAGTGTGGATACTGTAACGTTGACTGGTCCGGCTTCGACCATCAGCCGTGTGGATAGTGTTTATGTGACAGTCGCAGCTGAAAATGGCTTGACAAACACCGTGAATATGAATACTGTAGTACAAGTAGTGGATGCAAGTGGGAATAAGTTGAATGTTTCCGTCGATCCGCAGGAAATTTCCGTCCGCATTCCGATTTCACTGTACGGGAAAAAAGTTCCGTTGGTCATCCAACAGATCGGGGTTCCGCTTGAAGGTAAAGTCTATACGATTGACGTAGATGGAGAAGCCAGTGTGACCTTGACGGGCGATAAGTCTATTCTTGCTGATATTGATGAGGTATTTCTGCCGGTCAGTGTCACAGGCGTAGAGAGCAACACCACCCAAACACTCACGATTCCGGTAGTGAATGACACTTTGACGGCCACACCGACAACAATCAAGGTAAACATCCGTGTGTCGAATGCTGCCGAGACCCCAGCTGATTCGGAGACGACCGCTGATGAAGGAGAGTCCTCCTCTTCCGCCGACGAAAGCAGTGCTGTCGCATCTTCGGCTTCAGATAATCCGAAAAGCGAAGAGGATCAGTCGGATAGTAGTTCATAAATTAAAAATCAAACGAATCCATGCAAAGAAAATAAATGAAAAATCTAAAGGAGATTATAAGTAATGGGTAAATATTTTGGAACAGACGGTGTCAGAGGCGTTGCGAACAGCGAATTGACGCCGGAATTAGCTTTCAAATTAGGCCGTTTTGGAGGATATGTTCTAAGACAGCACGCTAAAGATATCGCACATCCGCTTGTGTTGGTTGCGCGTGATACGAGAATTTCCGGTCAATTGTTGGAATATGCATTGGTTTCCGGCTTGTTGTCAGTCGGTATCGAAGTATTGCAATTGGGAGTCATCCCGACACCGGGCGTGGCTTACCTGACACGCATTCAAGGTGCCGTTGCAGGGGTCATGATCTCTGCTTCGCATAATCCTGCAGGCGATAACGGTATTAAATTCTTCGGATCGGATGGCTTCAAACTGTCGGACGAACAGGAATACGAGATCGAAGCCTATTTGGACCAAGAAGGAGATGATTTGCCGAGACCTTCCGCAGACGGATTGGGCACGGTGGATGAATATCCGGAAGGCGTCCTGAAATACGCACAATACCTGCAGACGACCATTCCGGATGATCTTTCCGGCATCACAGTCTGCTTGGATGCGGCAAACGGGGCAGCTTCGCCTGTCGTCAACCGTCTGTTCGCAGACTTGGAAACAGACTTTTATACAATGGGTGCAAATCCGGACGGCATCAACATCAACAAAGGCGTCGGTTCGACTCATCCGGATGTCCTAGGTAAATTTGTCGTTGAGAAAAAAGCGGATGTCGGCTTGGCATTTGATGGCGACGCCGATCGCTGTATCGCTGTAGATGAGAATGGACGCATTATCGACGGCGACCGCATCATGTTCATCTGCGGTAAATATTTGAAAGAGCGCAACAAATTGAATCAAAACACAATCGTCTCGACAGTCATGAGCAACCTGGGTTTCCATTTGGCTGTGGAAGCTGAAGGCATGACGGCCTTGAAGACGCAAGTCGGCGACCGTTATGTTGTGGAAGAGATGCGCAAAAATGGTTACAATTTGGGCGGCGAGCAATCCGGACACGTTGTCTTCCTGGATATGAACACGACTGGGGATGGTCTTTTGACGGGTATTCAATTGTTGAACGTCATGAAACAGACCGGTAAAAAACTTTCTGAATTAGCTGATGAAGTGACGCTTTACCCACAAGAATTGGTGAACGTACGCGTTTCCGAAAAAGACGGCGTAATGGAGATTCCGGCTGTGAAAGCTGTCATCGAAGAAGTTGAATCCGAAATGGCAGGCAAAGGACGCATTTTGGTGCGCCCAAGCGGAACAGAACCGTTGTTGCGCGTTATGGCTGAAGCTGAAACGGATGAAAAATGCCATGACTACGTTATGCGCATCGTAAATGTCGTAAAAGCCGAAATCGGCATCTAAGAGATAGAGCCTGTAAACGATTTTATGGTCGTGGAACACTGCAGAGGTGGTGTTCCACGGCATTTTTTGTTTAGTGATCAGTGGTGAAGTATAGCTCCCATGAGTGGTTTGAAGCCATCCTTCAGAACAATGATTGCAAATATACACAATCATAAGTTTATGGTTATAATGTAAGCGAAACCAATGCGTAACGAAATCGACAGGTTAATGATAGGTAGGTGCAATCATGATAAAACCAAAACGATTCTATGTGCAAGCAGATCTTTTCGAATTACCGAAAACAAGGCGGGTCGGTCATTATCTCAGCGGAATGATCATGCCGAACGTGAGTGTCTTCATCACGTGGGGAATCATTACCACACTAATCCAATATCTTCGGGGACCGCTCCAAAGCTCTTTTCTTGAAATGGATCGCCTCATGATTCAGTTTCTCTTCCCTGTGCTGATCGCTTATACCGGGGGACGATTAATCGAAAATCGCGCCGGAGTAGTGGCGGCTGTCGCAGTGATCGGAATGCTCACGGAATCAGAAGATCCGCAAATACTGGGGGCCATGGTCATCGGCCCGTTGATCGGCTGGATTGTGTTTCTGTTCGACAAATATGTGTTGCCGAAAGTAAAGCCAGGTTATGAAATGCTTGTCCGTAATTTTTCGGCGGGAATCCTAGGCATGCTGTTCGGCTATTTGAGCCTTGTATTTATCGGCCCAATCATTGCGGGCATCACGAATCAGATTGGATTTTTTGTAGGCTGGCTGATCCAGCGGAATCTGCTGTTGTTCACGAATCTTTTTATAGAACCGTTGAAGGTATTGTTCTTGAACAATACGCTCAACCATGGCATCCTTACGCCGCTGGGGATTGAACAGGCAGGGGATGCGGGGACCTCGATTTTGTTCTTGATCGAGACCAATCCCGGACCGGGTCTGGGGGTTTTGTTGGCGTTCATCCTGTTCAGCCGAAAGGAACTGAAGGCCACAGCCAGTGGTGCTTTCATGATCCATCTGTTCGGCGGGATCCACGAGATTTACTTCCCGTTTGTTTTGTTGAATCCGCTGCTGTTTGCAGCCGTCATTTTGGGCGGGATGAGTGGCACTTTGATTTTCGAAATGTTTCAAGTGGGACTGAAAGTTCCGGCTTCGCCGGGATCGATCGTGGTGATTTTGGCGAATGCACCGCAAGAGATGTTACTGGGGGTTGCGAGTGGCATTGCAGGAAGCACACTGGTAAGTTTTATAATCGCTGCCCTCGTGATCAGGAAAGACCAGACAAAAAAAGAAATTTCAGAAAAGGTGACGAAAGTGACAGAAATCCGGACAATTTTATTCGCATGCGATGCAGGAATGGGTTCAAGTGCGATGGGAGCCAGCCTGATGCGCCAGCAATTGCAAGCGAGCGGGATTTCGATCCCGGTGGACTACACGTCGATTTATCGCGTGAACGATGATCCCCATCTTTTGCTCATTACCCAAAATGAGTTGAAGCACTTGGCCGAAATCCAAGCCCCACACGCACAACTTGTTACAATCGGAAATTTTTTGGACCAGGAAGAGTACACGAAAGTTATCACGATGCTGACTGATGAACAAGAAAATGAAATGATTCCGGAAGCAATTGGAAAAAAACTGCCGTACCAGAAAGTCATCTTTTTGTACGCGGATGGCGTGCGTGGTTCACAGACGATGGCCGTACAAGCGTTTCGGAATCTGGCGGAAAAGCAAAATATCGGAGTTGATGTCGAAAAGCAGCCATTGGAACAGTTGATTGCGGACCAACATAATTTGTATATCGTCACGGAGGCCTTTGCTGCTGAGAACGAGCTACCAAAGGGGCCGTTGCTGGTCGTCGAACATCTTATCGCAACGAATAAATACGAGAAACTATTAAGGGGAGATTTGTCAGATGTTTCTAACTCCTAGAGAGACCCTCATTCTAAAAGAATTGCTGCATTCCGCCTCACCGGTTACCGTGGAACGCTTGATGAGCCTGCTGAAAGTCAGCAAGCGAACGGTCTACCGTGAGTTGGCAAATCTCGAGCTTTCTTTGGAATCCATCGGCGCAAAGCTGGAGAAAGAAAGCCGGGGCCGCTTTCGCTTGCTTGCGGAGGATGCCGCAAAAGCAAAAATCCTTTCCATTGTGTCTGAGGATGAACCTTCCGAATTATCCGCCACGGAGCGCCAGCATGCCATTTTGCTGCAGCTGTTGAACAGTGACGAGCCGATCAGCATGCAGACGTTTTTGGACGAATACTTGATCAGCAACACCACGTTTTTTGCCGATATCAAACAGTTGGAGCTACGTTTGGCGCGTCTGCCCTTAACGATCGCGAGAAACCGCGGCTATGAACTGGTAGGCAGCGAAAAGTATCGCCGACTTCTGTTGGCCAATATTCTGGGAATCGAGATCAATGAGTACCACTTCTTTCACTTTTCTGAATTGGAAGATAAAGAAAGTTTCTTTATGCAATTCGTCAATCAGGAGCAGCTGCTTTTTGCTCAAAAATTAGTGCGGGAAATCGTCGAGCCCCGCTTTTCCGACTTGAGTGATCGGAAGCTGGAGTTTTTGATTTTGATGCTGACGATTTCCATGGATCGCGTCCCGCGAGGCCGCCAACTGGTGGAAGAGTCCTATGCGGGACAAATCAACAAGGAACTTTTGGATCTGTCGAAGCAGATTTTTGCTAAAATCGCAGCCCATACGAAGCAATTGTATGCGGTCAGCGAAGTCGTTTTCTTCGCTAATCTGTTGGGCGATTTCTTCAGTGACTTGGATAATGATTTTTTTAACGAAAGCTTCGATCCGCGTTTGGCGTACCAGGTGAAGCAATTGATCGAGAACGTCAGTCAGGATGCCGAAGTCAATTTCTTTGAAGACAGCAATCTTTATAAAATGCTTTTGACGCATCTTTCCGCGGCGTTGAGCCGCGCCATCCTGAATCAAGGGAGCCTGAACAATCCCATTCTGGAGCGGATTATGGGGCAATACTCGGAAGTTGCGGGTGCGATCCGCAAGGCCTTGCCGAAGGTGTTCCCGCAGCAGGAATTTTCGGAAGAGGAGATTGCCTATATGGTGCTGCATTTCGCCAATTCCCTCGAACGCAGCCCGAAAGTCATCGCGGTGGATATTGCCGGCATTTCCCCGAGCGGCTTGGCCTCTACGCGGATGCTGGAAATGCGTTTGCGGAAACATTTTCCTTTCATCAATGAAATCGTCTTTTTCCGGATAGCCGACCTCGGAAAACTGAATCTGGAAGAGAAGTTTGACTTGACCATCTCCACTTCCTTGTTGCCGGGGTACAGCGGGAAATACTTATTGATTTCCCCGTTGCTCCTGGAGGACGAGATCAAGCAACTCAAAGAAGCGTTCCGCGCAATCGATCATACGACGCGGCATGTTCAAGCCATGGCGAAGTCCAGTCTGCCCGACAATGATGACTATCAGGAAGTCATGACATTTATCGATGAAATCAACCAGTTGCTGAAATACTTCTTCGTCAAGACGCTGGAAAACAGCGCCAGCATTTCCGAAACCGTCGCTTTGGCAGTGGAAAATATTTCAACTGAAATCATTGCGGACCCGGTAAAAGTCCGGGATAAATTGATGAACCGCTATCAGCAAGCGCCGATCGGGATTCCAAACACCCATTTTGCTTTGTTCCACGCCTCGCATGCCGCGGTTCTTCAGCCTTGTTTCTGTGTCTTTGATCTGCAGACACCCCTGGAAATAATCGGCATGGACAAAGAACCGATGACTTTGACGCGGATGCTGGTCATGCTGGCGCCCGATCCGATCGAAGAGAATGTCGCTAAGATGCTGGGGAAAATCAGTGGAGCGATCATCATGAACGATTTAGGGATGGAGATTTTCAATTCCGGTAATGAAGCAATCATCTACCAATTGTTGTCGGCGCTCCTGATCGAAGAAGTCAAGAAGTAAAGAATTGAGGAATCCGTATGATTACAATCAAAGATGAGCATATATTGTTGGACCAAACCTACAACAACGCCGAAGCCGCAATCGTTGCCGCCGGTGAATTCCTGGTGGGGCACGGATTGGTGTCGCCGCCTTACATCGATTCGATGCTGGCGCGCCAACGTAAAGTGAGTGTCTATGTCGGCAATTTTGTCGCCTTGCCTCACGGGGATGGCGAGGGACAGCCCTATATTGAAAAAGAAGGTATCTGCTTGATTCAGGTGCCCGACGGCGTCAACTTCGGCAGTAGCAAGGAGCCGCAAATCGCGACTATCCTATTTGTGGTGGCATTGAAGGAAAAACAATTGGAAGCTTTGCAGGACATCGCTTTTTTCTGCTCGGATATCGAAAACGTGATGGCGTTGAGCGATGCCAAAGATCTGCGGGCGGTCAAAGACATTCTCCAAAACAGCTAGAAGACAAAACTCAAAATAAATGCAAAAAGCAAGCAGCATCCCACTCGGTGGAAGGCTGCTTGCTTTTTTTGCGCGCCCGCTAACCTGAGAAGAAGGAAGGAATGAGGGCGCAGCTCCGATGAAGGATCTACTTCCCGGAGGACGCCGTTTATAATCCTTGCTTAACTCCGATGAAGCCATGCTTATCGGAGAACACAAGCAGAATGTGGGCCGAACTCCGGCGAAGCCTCCGTTCCCCGGAGAAGAGTGAAACAGATCTCGGCAACGGAGATCCGGATACGCGAATCAAGACCTGGCACAAATAAACGTGCCAAAGCACGACTATAAACCAGGAAGGGAAGCGCATACAATAAAGACATCAAAAGAAACAGTTTGAAGGGAGAAACAAAAAGATGGAACAGACACAACAAGCCTCGTTGAAGGCAAAGGTTCAAAAGTTAGGCAGCACGCTTTCAAGCATGGTGATGCCGAATATAGGGGCGCTGATCGCCTGGGGAGTTTTGACGGCATTATTCATCCCGGATGGCTATTTGCCGAATGAATCCTTCGCTTCGATGGTCGGCCCGATGCTTACGTATCTCATTCCTTTGTTGGTCGGTTACACGGGAGGTAAAGTGATTGCAGGCGAACGTGGTGCGGTTGTCGGCGCCATCGCCACAATGGGCGTGATTGTAGGGACGGAGATCCCGATGATCATGGGTGCCATGATCATGGGACCGTTGGGCGGTTTCACGATCAAGAAATTTGATGCGATGTTTCAGAACAAAATCAAGACCGGTTTTGAAATGCTGGTCAACAATTTCTCGGCAGGCTTGATCGGATTCGCTTTGGCACTACTCGGGTTCCAGGCAATCGGCCCGGTGGTTGACCATTTGACACAAGCAATGGCAGCCGGGGTTGAAACGATCCTGAACGCACAATTAATTCCTTTAACAAATATCTTCATCGAACCAGCAAAAATTCTTTTCCTGAACAATGCAATCAACCACGGCATTTTGACACCGTTAGGAACGGAACAAGTCAGCGAAACAGGACGTTCGATCCTCTTCCTGCTTGAAGCAAATCCTGGCCCTGGTTTGGGCGTGTTGTTGGCTTTCACTCTATTCGGCAAAGGCTCAGCGAAATCAACAGCACCGGGCGCGATGATCATCCACTTCTTGGGTGGGATCCACGAAATCTATTTCCCTTACGTCATGATGAAACCGCTGTTATTCCTGGCAGTCATCTCGGGCGGCGTTTCCGGCAGCTTTGTGTTCCAACTTTTAGGCGCTGGTTTGCGGGCTCCGGCTTCACCTGGTTCGATCATTGCGATTTTGGCTATGACACCGATGGGTTCTTACTTGCCAGTCATTTTAGGGGTCGTCGCCGGTGCGGCAGCATCTTTTGCAGTAGCAACGGTCATTTTGAAGGCAGACTCCAAAGAAGCAGCCGATAATTTTGAAGAAAGCGTCAAAGCGACCCAAGCCGCAAAATTAAGCGCAAAAGGCTCAGCAGGACAAACAAGTCTTACAAACATGTCAGGCATCCAACACATCATTTTTGCTTGCGATGCAGGGATGGGATCCAGCGCAATGGGCGCTTCTATCCTGCGCAAAAAAATAACTGCAGCCGGGTTACCCCAAGACGTCACCAACCGCGCCATCAATAATCTGACGGATGCAGCCAACACGTTGATCGTAACCCAGGAAGAACTGAAGAATCGGGCCCAACAGAAAGCACCGAATGCAACTTTTGTAGCGATCGAGAATTTCCTGAACTCGCCAAAATACGATGAAATCGTAGCTACGCTGTCCGGAACCGATCTGAAAGAAACAGCCGTTGCACCTGCAGCATTGCGCCTTGACGTTGACTTAGCGCACATCAATGAAATTGTCTTGGTCCATGATGACCGCAAAGGCTCCGCCACCATGGGGCAAAAAGTAGTGGAACGGATTTTGGAGAGGGAAGCGCTGGATATACCTTTAAGAAAAATGCACATTGACGAGCTGAAGGCATCTCCGCAAACATTGGTGATCAGCAAAAACAGTCTGACGCAAGCGGCCCAGCAAAAAGTTCCTGCAGCGGTTCATCTGTCAGTGGACAGTTTGATCACGACATCGAAATACGAGAGCGTCGTCGCCAACTTGAAGCAAATAGCGTAAAGAGAGGAAGAATAAGATGAATAATTTAGATAAAGAAATGATCGTTTTGAATAAAGCGTTCGCTTCAAAAGAAGAAGCTATTCGTTTCTGCGGCCAAAAATTAGTGGACGCAGGCTGTGTGGATTCGGATTACGTGGAGGCTATGGTGCAACGCGATCGCATGTTGTCAGTGTACATGGGGAATTTTATCGCGATTCCCCATGGTACCGATGCAGCCAAGGAGCACGTGAAAAAATCAGGCATCTGTGTGGTGCAAGTGCCTGACGGGGTCGATTTCGGCGACGAGCAGGAAGAAAAAGTGGCAACCGTTTTGTTCGGCATCGCAGGAGTCGGGGATGACCACTTGGAATTGATCCAGAAAATCGCGCTGTATTGCAGCGATGTAGATAACGTCGTTACTTTGGCGGACGCTTTGACAAAAGATGAAATCACTGGCAGCTTAGCCATTGCATAGGGAGAGATGAAAATGAAAGCAGTACACTTTGGTGCCGGAAATATCGGCCGCGGCTTTATCGGGGAAATTTTGAATCACAACGGGTACGCAATCACTTTTGTGGATGTGAACGATACAATCATCGAAGCATTGAAAGCGCGAGGCAGCTATACAATCGAATTGGCTGACGAATCACGCGAACAGATCCAAATCCAGAACGTCACAGGCTTGAACAATGCCAAGGAAGCAGACAAAGTCGTTGAAGCGATCGTAGAAGCGGATCTCCTCACGACTGCCATCGGTCCGAATATTCTGCCTAGAATCGCGCAATTGATCGCGCAAGGGATCGAGGCGCGTGCTGCCCGGAACATCCAGCAGCCCATCGACATCATCGCCTGCGAAAACATGATCGGCGGATCGACATTCCTGGCGGGTGAAGTCAAGAAATATTTCACGGACACGGCTTACCTTGATGCGTATGTCGGCTTCCCTGATGCAGCGGTGGACCGGATCGTTCCGATGCAACAACATGCTGATCCGCTCTTTGTGCAAGTGGAGCCCTTCAGCGAGTGGGTTGTACAAGGGACAGCCTGCAAAAGCCCGATCCGACTGGAAGGCGTTGCCTATGTGAACGATCTGGAGCCTTATATCGAACGCAAATTGTTCAGCGTCAATACAGGACACGCTACGGTAGCCTATACAGGAGCTCTGCAGGGCTATGAAACCATCGATGAAGCGATGCAGGATAATCTTGTCGTCATCCAACTGCGCTCGGTATTGCATGAGACAGGCAAATTGTTGATCGCTAAATGGGGATTCGACGCAGCCGAACACGAGAAATATATCGAAAAAATCATCGGCCGTTTCCAGAACAAATACATTTCCGACGCGATTTCCCGTGTGGCGCGCACGCCTTTAAGAAAATTAGGCAATCATGAGCGCTTCATCCGTCCGATGGTTGAATTGACCCAAATCGATGAGATGCCTTTCCATTTGCTGGAAACGATCGGCATGGTCTTCAATTATTTCGACCCGGAAGATGAACAATGCCAAGAACTGAAAGAAATGATCCTGCAAAAAGGATTGGACAAAATCATTACGGAAGTAACCGGAATAGACAATCAAAAAATCCTGGGCAGCATCAAACAGAACGTCGAGAAATATGCTTATAAGGTAGCTTGATCACTGCCTTTCAATCAGCAACTTTCAGCCATGCCCGTTGTGACGTTCAAGCCGTCATTTTAGACATCTTGATGAAATCAAACGGCACAACGAGTATAAGTTTTTCTTAAATAGCGCTTCAAACCGGCTTTGCGATTGAAACCGAATCAAAAACATTTTGACAATGTCACTGCTTGTAGGATAAAATGCATATATTCTGGAAAATACAAAGCTAGGAGGATAGAGGAAGAAGCAAATGGATAGCGCCAGACTTCAGGGAGCACAGGTAAATTGGCCCTGAAGTGACGAGGATTGGGTTTATCGAAAGATTCGGCGGATGACCCAAGGCAAGTGTAGTCTACAGGATTGAGGTAAAAAAGACCCTTTTGCGGCTGCAGAGCCCAGAACGGTCTTACAGAGATCAATCCCCACACCCAGAAAAAATCGAGATAACAAAGGGGATTTTTACGCTTATGTGTGGAATAGTTGGATATGTAGGACAAGGCAATGTACAAGAGGTATTGTTGCATGGATTAGAAAAATTGGAATACCGTGGTTATGATTCAGCCGGTATTTTTGTCGTAGACGCTGAAAACCAAGGTCATGTATTCAAAGAAAAAGGCCGCATCGCTGATTTGCGTGCAATCGTCGACAGACAGGTGGATGCGCATACAGGAATCGGACACACGAGATGGGCAACACATGGCGTGCCGAGCGCAGAGAACGCGCATCCGCACCAATCTGCGGATGGACGCTTCACTTTGGTTCATAACGGTGTCATCGAAAACTTCAAAGAAATCAAAGACGAGTATCTGCAGGGCGTTAATTTTGTCAGCCAAACAGATACGGAAATCGTTGTGCAGTTGATCGAAAAAATCGCTGCCGAAGGAAATCTGGACGGAAAAGAAGCTTTACGCCGCGCTTTGTCGATCGTAAGGGGTTCTTACGCTTTCGCTTTAGTCGATGCACAAGCTCCGAATGTCCTTTATGCAGCTAAAAACAAAAGCCCGTTGTTGATCGGCTTGGGTGATGACTTCAACGTCGTTGCCAGTGATGCAATGGCTACTGTTCAGATCACAAACCAATATGTCGAAATCCACGACGGTGAAATGATCACATTGACCGCTGATGGCGTCACAATCGAAAAATTAGACGGAAAAGCGGTAACACGTAATCCGTATACGGCTCAAATCGATGCCAGCGACTTGGAAAAAGGGACATACCCTTACTACATGTTGAAAGAGATCGATGAACAGCCTGCTGTTATGCGTAACATCATCCAAAAATACCAAAACGCAGAAGGTCGCTTGACTGTTCCAGAAGAATTGGTCACTGCTATGTTGGAGTCTGACCGCATCCACATCGTGGCTTGCGGAACGAGCTACCATTCCGGTTGGGTAGGCAAACATTATCTGGAAAAAATTGCACAGATTCCGACAGAAGTGCATGTCGCCAGCGAATTCTCCTACAACCCGCCGCTATTGAAAGGTAATCCGTTCTTTATCTTCCTTACCCAAAGTGGGGAGACTGCGGATAGCCGCCAAGTATTGGTGAAAGTAAAAGAATGGGGATACCCAGCTTTGACGATCACAAACGTGGCTGGTTCAACCTTGTCGCGTGAAGCGGACTACACATTGCTGTTGCATGCAGGTCCAGAGATCGCAGTCGCTTCAACGAAAGCTTACACGGCACAAATCGCTGTCTTGGCTGTCTTGTCGGATGCGTTAGGCGCGAGAACGGGTCATGATATGGGAATCGACATGGTCCATGAATTAGGGATCGTCGCAAATGCGATGGAAGCGGTCATCGATGACAAAGAGCGCATCGCTGCATTGGCTGACATCTACTTGCCGAACACCCGCAATGCTTTCTACATCGGCCGCGGTTTGGATTACTTCGTATCGATGGAAGCTGCTTTGAAACTGAAAGAAATTTCTTACATCCAAACAGAAGGTTTTGCTGCCGGAGAATTGAAGCACGGCACGATCGCCTTGATCGAAGAAGGAACTCCGGTCTTGGCTATCATTACCCAAGCTGATGTTGCCAGCCACACCCGCGGAAACGTCGAAGAAGTGCGTTCGCGCGGAGCAAACACTTGCGTATTTGCAATGGAAGGTTTGGCTAATGAGAACGACCAAATCATCTTGCCGGCTGTTCACCCAGCCTTGGCTCCACTGATGACAGTCGTTCCGACCCAACTGATGGCTTACTACGCAACGCTTCACCGTGGCTATGACGTCGACAAACCAAGAAACTTGGCTAAATCCGTTACGGTTGAGTAAACAGCATCTTGTTTAAAAAACATATATGAGCAGTATGGGATCCTTCAGGGATTCCATGCTGTTTTTTTTGCGTTTCTTGTTTGGGGGTGCTTGTGCTTACCGGAGCAGCGCGGAAGCGGTCCTCAGCTCCGGTAAGGTGGACGGCTACCGGAGAACACCGGTAATTTCAACCGCAACTCCGACGAAGCTCTTCTTATCGGAGAAGGTAAGAAAATACGATTGGAACTCCGGCGAAGCCTCCGTTCACCGGAGGAACGTGCCGGAACGTCCGCTAATCCAATCCCGGAGAGAAGTTTCAGAAAAAAAGATAGTAGCTGCCTTGATGCGGCAGCTACTATCTTTCGTAATGTGTCCAAGCAGACCAGATAATGACTTCTTTTGTGGCAATGTCAACAGAATAGACTACCCGATGTTGGATATTTAACCGTCGTGAATATTTATCATTCAGATTTCCGACCAATTTTTCATAAGGCAGTGGATTCTGAGAAGGGTTTACTTTTAAAATCTCCATTAATCCGATGAATTTTTGATCTAAATGAGCGGATTTTAAATTTTTTAGGTCTTTCATAGCGGATTTTGCTATTTTTACAGAGTATCCCAATCGATATCCCCCAGTGCAACAAATTCATGTTCTTGTTCACGCTGGTGGATGACATCAGCTACTCCGGAAGATTGAAGGTACAGCGTTTCTTGAATAGCATCCCAATCTTTTTTGCTGACCATAACCGCTTCGCTTTCTTCCTTTTTGCCTGATATGTAGACGGGTTCATGGGTTTCGTTGACATCTTTCAGTAATTGATAAAAGATTTTGCGGGCTTGGCTTGGATTTACGATCGACATAGGATCTCCCCCCTTTTTAGTTTCTTGCATCATTATAGCGTACTTAATTAAGTACGTAAAAAGGCGTGCCGAAATGAATTGCTGAGAAGTTGCGCAGTTTATGGTTCTCCTGATGTATTTTTTCGACTTTGCAGGGTCCGATTAGTTCAAAGATAATAGCACTGCAGTGAAGCAATAGTTGCACTAATTCGCTGTTTTCACTGGAAAAAGTTTTGCTGCGCTGGAAACCGCAGGCGTAAAAAATCAATTTTCCCCATTCGTGGCGCGCTTTTCCAGGAATCAGACCATCAAATATGATTTTCACCCTCCCCTTCTAAATTCCAACAATTGAATTAGTTCAAAAATTGGACACCTTTTCCGGTTCGAGGACTGTATTAATTTATTTTTTATTTGGTCTATACTCTGGACTATAGAGATTGAAAGGGGATACAAAAAATTATGGCAAACAACTGGTTGGAATTAGACGGAAAAACGGTTATCGTTACAGGAGGAAATTCAGGGATCGGATTACACATCGCGGATCACTTGAAAGAACAAGGCGCAAACGTCGTTGTAGCTGATTTAAGTGTTGAAACGGGAACTAGTGCATATGGTAAACTGAATGTGAAGACAGATGTGACTTCCATCGAGAGCATCGAGGCAATGGTCGAAAAAGCTGTTGAGAAATTTGGAAAAATCGACGTTTTGGTCAATAATGCAGGTATGAACTTGCCGCGTTTATTGGTGGATGTCTACAGTGATGAAAGAAAATACGAAATCGATGAAGACTCATTCAACAAAATGACAGCAGTCAATCAAAAAGGAATGGTATTCACTACCCAAGCCGTCGTCAGAAACATGCTGAAGAACAAAGTGGAAGGCACGATCATCAATATCTCTTCCGAATCCGGCATGGAAGGTTCGGTCGGCCAAAGCATCTATTCAGCAACAAAAGGCGCTACGAATTCTTACACGCGTTCATGGGCAAAAGAACTGGGTAAATTTGGCATCAAAGTCGTCGGTATCGCACCGGGGATCAACGAAAAAACAGGATTGACAACTCCTGCCTACAATGAAGCATTGGCTTACACAAGAAACATACCGGTTGAGCAATTGGACACAGGGTATGAAAAGAGCATTCCACTGGGACGCGTCGGAAAATTGGATGAAATCGGCTACTTAGTGGCATTCTTATCTTCCAATAAATCCGCTTATATCACTGGAACAACAATCAACATTACAGGCGGGAAATCTAGAGGATAGTATGGGGGCATTGAGATGTCAACGGCAAATGATAGAGAGCTTTTGCTGAGAAGTTTACTTTCAAATAAAGAAACCGATCTTCAAAGTCTCGAGGAAGCGTCGGGAAAAAACAAATACCAGATCAAAACGATCATTTCGGAATTGAACGATGTCTACGAGGGGTTCTTAAAAATCCAACAAAAGGATGAATCCAAAGTAGGCATCGTCAGAAAGGAGGGGGTGAACATATTCAACTCACTTCATTACAATATCCATCAAGACTTCAATAAAGTAGAATGCAGGATCGCGTATCTGTTGTACCGCTTGATATGTACAGAGGAGTACCTGAATATCGGAGACCTCTCCGAAGAAATGAGTGTAAGCAGGAGCACGGTGAACAACGACCTCAAAAAGCTGAAGCAGCTTTTGGAGAAATACAATGCGAAAGTCGTCGGAATCCCGAACAAAGGCATCACCTTCCAGTGCAGCGAATTCGGCACCCGCTTGGTCCTGATTTACGAAGTATTCGAGTTGCTGCAGATGACTTTTCTGCCGGACCAAGAAATCCAGGATGCGCTTGACGGACTCGTCCGGGACTACAAGCTGGATGAGCAAGCGAAAGAACTGCTTTATAAGGCGTTGGCTGTAAGCGTACACAGGTTGGCGCATGGGCATACGATAGATTCCGAAATTCCGATGTACAAAAACTTTGAGGCGGACTCGGCAAATATCATCGCCTATACCCAACTGCTGCAAAAGAAATTTGCAGTTGCGTTGAATGACCATGAAATTGCGTTTCTTGCTTTCCCGATCAACACAAGGAACTCCGCCTACGTGAAAGGGAGCGAAAATTCCGAAAACGAAGAAGTTCTGAGACAAGTCGTTTCCAGTATGCTGAAAACGGTAAGGGATCAAGTCATGATCGAAATCGATGAAGAAGCCTTCTTTGATAAAGTCAAATATCACTTGCTTTTCCTGATAAACAGGCTGGTCTTCCGGATTCCGAACACGGATCTGTATCTGGAGCAGATCAAGCTCAAATACCCTTTGGCCTTCGAGCTGGCGAAGATTTCGCTGTCGGAATTGAATCGCCTTTACCAATTGCGTGCAAGCGCGGACGACATCAGCTATCTGGCTGTCTATTACGCACTGATGCTGGACGAAAGGCAAGCGAATGATTCCAAAGGGAAAAGCACAAAGGATGTAGGCATCATCACCAACCTTGGAAGAGGGAGTTTTGAGCTGATCTGCAGGCAGATCAAAGAGATCGTCGGAAGTGAGATGAATATCGTCCACATCAATACCGACAGTCTGCCGAAAGAAAAATTGAAACGGTTCCGGCTGCTCTTCACAACCGAAGAGATTTCCGTGGACACCGAAGTCCCTGTCATCAAGATCGACAGATTGGTCAGCCCGGACGATTTGGCCCAAAAGATCTATGCCGTGGAAAAAGATCAATACAACATCAAATACCTGACAAACGAGGACATCAGTTATCACCTCGTCAATCTGAAGGGTCAAATGGGTTACTTCGATTATGTGGAAGAAATCATGTCCTACCTTTCCAGAAGATACCGTCTGTCCGAAGATATCCTGGACCGGTTCGTGGAAAAAGAAGAAAGACATACGATGATTTATGAAAACAAGGTAGCTTTCCCGCATTTGACCGACCCAAACATCAACAAGTTGGTGTTTGTCCTGGGGAACATCACGATGGCCAACCGCAACGACGCGTTTTCCTTGATGTTATTTCTAGTGACACCCGAGAAAATTTCTGAGCAGCAAGAGAGAATCTTGATGCAGGTATATGATTTTGTCTTTAAGGTCATCAATGATCCTACTCTGATCAATGATCTGAAAAAAGTGGATGATGCACAAGGACTTATTGAGATGCTGGAGAAAAGAGGTACGAAATAGATGAATAATATGCTTGCATTGGGTATTCTGGTTGTCGGCGCTTTTTTGATCCAAAGCGCACTGGGATTTTTTCAGATCAAACATTTCGGCAATGAATACAACGAATTGAAGGCGGACGGCAGAGTTGCGATAGGCAAACGGGCAGGGAAGCTGACTTCCGGAACGATCATCATGTTCCAACTGGACAGCAACGGCATGATCGTCAGAGGCAAAAAGCTGCAGGGGACCACAATCTTGGCCAGGTTCAAACCATACAACAATTTCAACGGCAGACTGATCGAAGCCATCAAGGCAGAGGATCCGGATGTGCTGGCTGAAATCAAGATCACCCGCAAAACCATCATGAATGCGGTCACTAATTACCGGATGTTCATAAACGGAGAAATCATTCCGGAGAAAGAATCTCCCTTTAAGGAATTGACCAAAAAAATTACAAACATTAAGTTCGGTTAAATCGTGTCAGAAATAATACATATAATAAGGAGTGTTAAATATGGACTTTCTAGTTAAAGGTGCAGAAAGCTTTATCGGATTATTTCAATTAGGTGCTAATACATTTATGAGCTGGATGACCGGCATCGTTCCAATCGTCTTGATGCTGATGGTATTCATGAACGTCGTGATCAAACTGATCGGTGAGGAAAGAATCAACGGCCTCGCACAACGCTTCTCGAAATATTCCTTGGTCAGAAACTGTATCCTACCTTTCTTGGCAGCCTTCATGTTGGGGAACCCCGCATCATTCACCCTAGGGAGATTTTTGCCGGAATTCTACAAACCAAGTTTCTATGCGGCACTTGCACAATACAACCACACGAGTAACGGCCTTTTCCCACATATCAATGCAGGTGAATTGTTCGTATTCCTGGGAATCGCGTCAGGTGTTGAAACGTTAGGATTGAGCACCACGCCATTGGCTATCCGTTATCTGCTTGTCGGGCTTGTGATGAATGCTGTAGGCGCATATGTAACCGACTTCACAACTGCTTATGTCTGCAAAAAATCAGGCATCCAATTGAGCAAAACAGCGAAAGTTCAATAATAACGACCAAGAAGATGTTGCATTAAACAAATAGAATGCATGAGAACGAGAGGGGTATTCATTATGACAAAATATAACAGCATCAAAGTCGAAAAAGGTTCCGGCGGCTGGGGCGGACCACTGATCATCACACCAACAGAGCAAAAACATAAATTCATCTACATCGTAGGCGGCGGAGAAAAACCTGCCATCGTCGACAGAATCGCTGAACTTACAGGTATGGAAGCCGTAAACGGATTCAAAACATCCATTCCGGATGATGAAACAGCCTTGGCTATCATCGACTGCGGCGGAACATTGAGATGCGGCATCTATCCTCAAAAAGGCATCCCGACAATCAACGTCGTTGCCACCGGCAAATCAGGTCCTTTGGCTAAATACATCAACGAAGACATTTACGTTTCAAATGTTGGCTTGAATCAGATCCAAGTAACTGGCGAGACAGCAAATGTAGCGGCAGCAAGCGTAGCAACTGCAGAACCAGTGGCAGAAGAGAAAGTCGCTTACACTACAGACAAAAAACTGACGCAACAAAATGCTGAAAAAGGCAGCGTAGTGGCAAAAATCGGTTTGGCTGCAGGTAAAGGGATCGCTATCATGCTGCAATCAGCCCGTGAAGCGGTGCAGACAGTCTTGCAGACAATCATCCCGTTCATGGCCTTTGTAGCGATGCTGATCGGTATTATCCAAGGCAGCGGAATCGGCAATCTGTTCGCGAAAATGATGATTCCATTGGCAGGTAATGTCTGGGGCTTGATGGTCATCGGTTTCATCTGCTCCTTGCCGATCCTTTCTCCGCTGTTGGGACCTGGCGCCGTAATCGCGCAAGTTATCGGAACATTGATCGGTGTTGAGATCGGTAAAGGCAATATCGAACCAAGCTTAGCTTTACCGGCTTTATTCGCCATCAACACACAAAATGCTTGCGATTTCATTCCAGTCGGGTTAGGCTTGCAGGAAGCAGAAGCCAAAACAGTAGAAGTCGGCGTACCATCCGTTCTTTATTCTCGATTCCTGAACGGTGTGCCCCGCGTATTCGTCGCTTGGTTAGCAAGCTTCGGATTGTATTAAGAAAAAGAAAAGCTGAACGGGTTCGTTCAGCCCTGATAGAAATTTAGGAAATCGTGCCGACTGAGCATCGCAGAGCGCAATAGGCACGATTTATCTAATTTCCGAAGGGCTTACCCGTGAAGCTAGCCATCTTTTGGGAATGCAGAACATTTTGCAAATGTGTGAAGCACCTAAGGTGATGCACTTCTGAGATTGAATATTTATAAATTACTATAGGCTTAAAAACTAATAATCGGAAAAGGTGAACAAAAATGTCAATTTATTCAACGGTAGTCACAGAAATCGGACCTAACGCTAAGGAGTTTTTAGCTGAGGATATGATGGTATTGTTCGGAGACGATGCTCCGGAAGCATTGCGGCCATATTGCTTCCTGATCGAACAAAATGCACTGGAGCAGGATATTCAACTAGGACACGCGTTGGTTATCGGCGACGATAGTTATCGCGTCACAGCAGTGGGTAATGTGGTCAACAAAAACCTCAGGGATCTGGGGCACATCACCATTAACTTCAGCGGAGAAACAGTCGCTGAATTGGCAGGCTCGCTGTATGTTGAACACAAAACAGTGAACGAAATCGCGGAAGGCACCATCATCAAAATCACTGAAACTGTGGGGTAGTAGCGTATGTACATAGATTCGAACGACATCAAAGCAATCGGAAGTTTTTTGAAAAGCGGATTTCTGAAAGGAGTCACCACCAACCCGACGATTTTGTCGACTGGTTCCGGCAGTCGCTTCAAACAATTACAAGATTTATTGGCTTTGGAGCCGACGGAACTTTTTGTACAATTGCTGGGTACGACTTCTGAAGAAATGTTTGCCGATTATGAAGCAATAAAGACATTTGATGCAAATCACCGACTTTCGATAAAGATTCCCGTTACACAAGCAGGCTTGGAAACAATCAAAAAAGTGAAAGAGGACGATCCGGAAAGAGCGATCCTGGGGACACTGATCTATTCTGCGGACCAGGGGATCCTGGCCGCCGCAGCCGGATGCGATTATCTGGCACCGTATGTGAACAGGATGCTGAACAATGCGATCGATCCCTTCAAGGCGATCCGTTCCATGCGGACGTTCATCGATGCCAGAGGCTACAAGACCAAAATCATGGCAGCGAGCTTCAAAAATTCCCAACAAGTCATCGATTCTTTGGAGTCGGGCGCGCATACTGCCACGATCCCTCCGGATGTCCTGAATAACATGATGAACAAGGATTTGGCGCTGCAGGCATTGCAGGTTTTTGAAGCAGACGGACAAGCGTTGTTGGCTGCATATGGTGAATAAATACAAGAAACGGTAACGTTTCGTGCAACAGAACGAGTTGACTTCCGGAAAAATTATGATACGATTAGAACAACAGCAAATGAACTGAATATTCTTTTTACCACTAGGGGTGCTTTACCGGCGGATGACTGTCCGCCAAAAAGCTGAGATCGAAGTAGGACTTCGAGACCCTTAGAACCTGATCTGGTTTGTACCAGCGTAGGGAAGTGGCGGCCTCTTTTGGCTAAGTAAGTCCCTATTGCATAAGGAACATACAACCACTTTTTTCCGTTGGGAAGAGAGTGGTTTTTTTGTTTGCAAAAATCAAGAGCGGCCGTCCGGATAAGTCGGGACCCTGGCGGAGCGTTCACAGCATATGGAGGGACAGCAATGACATTTTCAGCACAAATCCGCCAAGCGGTCGAACCGATTTGGGCAGCCAGCATGAAGCATCCGTTTGTGAAAGGCATCGGGGACGGCACCTTGCCGTTGGAGAATTTCCGTTTCTACATCCAGCAGGATTCCTATTACCTGACGCGCTTCGCCAAAATTTTGGCGCTCGGCGCAGCCAAAGCACCGGATATTGCGACGACCAACCAGTTCGCCGACTTCGCGAAGCATACGTACAGCGCCGAAATCGGCCTGCATGAACAATTTTCGAAAAGGATGGGCATCACCGCGGAAGAAAAAGAGTGTTTCAAACCCGCGCCCACAACATACGCCTACACGTCCCATCTCTATCATGCCGGCCACTCGGGGCATTTGGGGGATGTGATCGCCGCCGTTCTGCCTTGCTACTGGCTCTACGCCGAAATCGGGGATGCCTTCATTGATGCAGCACCGGAAGAACCGATCTATCAGGAATGGATCGCTACCTATGGCGGGAAGGATTTTCAGGACCGGGTGGATGAGCAGATTGAGCATCTGGATAAGATTGCCGCAGCCGTGAGTGAAGCCGACCGCGAAAGGATGAAAGAGCATTTCATCATCAGCAGCCAATACGAATACGCGTTTTGGGAAATGGCCTATCGCATGGAAACTTGGCCGGTACCGTTGGAGAAATAAGCGACAAAATTAAACAAAAAGAGGAGACAGTGAAAATGAAAAAAGAATTGAAGCTTACAGATATTTTGGTGACGATCGTCATCGCCATCGCTTTCGGGATCGTCTACATTTTATGGGGAACAGTCTATTACGCGGTGCAGCCGTTGGGTCTGCATCTTGATCAACTGCTGTACGGCATGTGGTTCATCGCCGGTACCGTCGCCTATTTCATCATCCGCAAACCTGGTGTGGCGCTGTTGGCGGAAATCGCTGCGGCTTCAGGCGAATTCCTTTTGGGATCGCCGTGGGGCTTGACCGTCTTGCTTTCCGGCGTGGTGCAGGGGTTGTTTGCGGAATTGGTGTTCATGGCTTTCCGCTACAAACGTTTTGACCTGAAGGTTGCCGCTTTGGCAGCTTCGGCGTCTTGTGTGGGTTCGCTTTTGGTGGATGCGCTGAACGGGCAGATCGCGGAGCTGGCTCCTTGGAACTTGGCGCTTTACCTGCTTGCCCGATTCGCCGGCTCGATTTTCTTTGCCGGGGTGCTGGCCTATTACTTGGCGGAAGTCCTGGAGGATACCGGCGTGACGAACCTTGTCCGTCCGCTTTCGACTGAAGATTTCACAGATATGGATTAAGGAGGATGGCGGAAATGGAGCGGCAAGCGTATGTGGAGAAACTGAAACTGAAATTTCCCGGCGATGCCGAGTTGTTGTTCAGGGACCTTTCCTTTTCGGTCGCTGAAGGCGAAAAAGTGCTGCTTTTGGGGCCATCCGGCTGCGGCAAATCCACGCTGCTGCAGGTGTTGAGCGGGCTGATTCCGCAATCGATCGAAGTGCCGATGAAGGCCGACAAGCTCGTGACACCGGCTTCCTGGGGCTATGTTTTCCAGGATCCGGACAGTCAGTTCTGCATGCCTTATGTGGATGAAGAGCTCGCTTTTGTGCTTGAAAATCTGTCGGTCCCGCGCGAGGAGATGGCTGCCAAAATAGACTTCGCACTCCGGCAAGTGGGGTTGGAATTGGCGGACAGCCATATCCCCATCGCAAGCCTTTCCGGTGGGATGAAGCAGCGGCTGGCGATCGCCTCGGTATTGGCGTTGGATCCGGAAGTGCTCTTTTTGGACGAGCCCTCCGCTATGCTCGATCCGCAAGGGACGGAAGCAATCTGGGAAGTCCTGCAGGATGTCTGCAAGGACAAAACGGTCATCATTGTGGAACACAAAATCGATCATGTCCTGGCATTCGCTGAACGGCTCGTGTTGTTCGATTCATCCGGCCGCATCATCGCCGATGGGCCGAACGAAGAAATCTTCTTGGAATACAAGGAAGAGATGAAGGAGCAGGGCATCTGGTTTCCGGGGGTATGGGACCAACATCTGGCGGAAACGCCCTTGCAACGAAAGCAGAAGTCCTTTAGATTGCAGAGTCCGCTGCTGGAACTGCGCGATTTTAAAGGCTTGCGCAATGGGGAAATAAAAATTCAAGGGGCCGGGCTGGCGGCCTATCCGGGTGAATGGGTCATCATCCGCGGCCAAAACGGAGCCGGGAAAAGTACTTTCCTGCATGCCGTCATGCAGTTCATCAAAACGAGTGGGGACTACGAGTTGGAGGGGAAACCGATCAAAAAAGTGAAAAAGCTGGCTGATCGGGTCGCTTTCGTTTTCCAGAATCCGGAGTACCAGTTCGTGGCGAATACGGTCCATGAAGAGATGGCCTATTCGCTGCGGCTGGACGGCAAGGGGAATTCGGAAATCGAGAAGCTGGTGGAGGAATACCTGGAACTCTTCCAGTTGAGCGGGCAGCGGGAGAAAAATCCTTTCCAACTTTCGATGGGGCAAAAACGGCGTCTGAGCGTAGCTGCGACGATCATCCAAGGTCAGCGGCTGATCCTTTTGGATGAACCGACTTTTGGGTTGGATTCCAAAAACACCTTTGCCTTGCTGGAATTTTTGGAGAGTTACCGGAAAAAGGGCGCCGTCATCCTGATGGTGACCCACGATGAAACACTCTCCCGGAACTACGGGACAACTTTTTGGACGGTTGCCGACGGTGAAATCAGGGATACCACGGAATCGGCTACTGACATGCGGACTGCGTTCTCCGCGGAACTGCAGCTGGAAGGGGGAATGTGCGGATGAGGGAATGGGAATTAGTCAAAGAGACCTGGCTTCACCGTGTCAACCCCAGCCTGAAATTG